>OGHV01000046.1_pt1 | contig 98922 bp, 77 predicted proteins | sample 1571551 | NCBI WGS metagenome assembly OGHV01 (sample SAMEA2581960, study PRJEB24529) | metagenome | biome: Human gut stool | place: China | collected 2011 | reverse complement strand
CGGATCTGTGCTTCCTGCTCAACTGGTTCGTGAGTAGGTCCGTCTTCGCCTACACGGAATGCGTCGTGTGTCCAGATGAACTTGACTGGGCACTGCATGAGAGCTGCCATGCGGACAGCCGGTTTCATGTAGTCGGAGAATACGAAGAATGTTCCGCAAGCAGGGATGACACCTCCATGGAGAGACATACCGATGCAGCAGCATGCCATTGTGAGTTCGGCAACACCTGCCTGGAAGAATGCTCCGCTGAAGTCGCCCTTGATGAAGGCGTGGGTCTTCTTGAGGAAGCCGTCTGTCTTGTCGGAGTTGCTGAGGTCGGCTGATGAGCAAACCATGTTCTCAACCTCTTCTGCAAGCTTGCTGAGAACTGCAGCAGATGCGTTACGTGTAGCATCGTTTTCCTTCTGCTGGATGCTGTCCCAGTTTACTACCGGTGCATTGCCTTCGAACCATGCTTTCTGCTTTGCCGCCATTTCTGGATTTGCCTTTGCCCATTCAGCTTCTTCTGCATACTTTGCTGCCATGATTGTCTTGAGTTCTGCTGCGCGGTCGGCATAGAGCTTCTTGACATCGTCGAAGATTACGAATGGATTCTCAGGGTCGCCTCCGAGGTTCTTTACAGTATTTACGTATGCATCGCCTCCGAGAGGTGCACCGTGAGTCTTGCAGTTGCGCTCGTATGAAGTCATGTCGGCCTTGAGGGCACCCTTACCCATGATGCACTTTCCAATGATGAGGGTAGGGCGTTCAGATTCAGCCTTGGCTGCAGCGAGTGCTTCGCGGATCTGCTGTACGTCGTTTCCGTTGATAGTGATGACGTTCCAGTTCCAAGCTCTGTACTTTGCGGCAGTGTCTTCGCTCATTACGTCTGCACACTCAGTTGACAGCTGTATGTCGTTTGAGTCGTAGAACATGATGAGGTTGTTGAGTCCGAGGTGACCTGCTATACGGCCTGCGCCCTGAGAGATTTCCTCTTCGATACCTCCGTCTGAGATGTATGCATAGATTGTCTCTTTATCGAATACAGGGTTGCCTGTCTTTGCTGCAAGGAACTTTGCTGCGATAGCTGCGCCGACAGCAAATACGTGGCCCTGTCCGAGAGGACCTGAAGTGTTCTCAATGCCTCTCTTGACGTCTACTTCTGGGTGTCCAGGGCAAACAGAACCCCACTGACGGAGCTGCTGAAGATCTTCGAGAGTGAACTTTCCGATGAGGCAAAGCTGTGAGTACAGCATTGGTGACATGTGACCTGGGTCGAGGAAGAAGCGGTCACGTCCTTCCCATGTCGGATTCTCAGGATCGTATTCGAGGAATTCTGAATAGAGCACGTTGATGAAATCGGCTCCTCCCATGGCACCTCCCGGATGTCCGGATTTTGCCTTCTCAACCATTGATGCAGCCAGGATACGGATGTTGTCGGCTGCATGGTCCATTACTTGTTTGCTGTTCATATTAATAGTTGATGTATTTTGATTGTAGTTTCTTATTTCTTGAGTCTTACAGCTGCTTCTTCAACAGGCAGGCAAGCCTTGTAGGTTTCGATGTATTTGTTGAAACCTGCAACGTCTTCGGCTGTAGGTGAAACCTCGAAGCCTTCGTAGCCGGCAAATACCTTCTCGTCGAGGAAGTCTGCAAGAGACTGCTTCTTATCGTTGTTGACAAGGTATGAGCCGAGGAGTGCAATACCCCATGCACCGCCTTCGCCTGCTGTCTCCATTACAGATATAGGAGAATTGATGGCTGCGGCAAGGATGCGCTGGCCTACACCTTTGGTCTTGAAGAGACCTCCGTGGCCGGTGATTCTGTCAACCTTGATCTTTTCTTCGTTGAAGAGGATATCGTTGCCTATCTTGAGCACGCCTACAGAAGCGTAGAGGCTGGCACGCATGAAGTTGGCGAGGTTGAAGCGGTCGTTGGCCGAACGTATGAACATAGGGCGACCTTCGGCAAGTCCGGTTACAGGTTCTCCTGAGAAGTAGTTGTAGGAAATGAGGCCTCCGCAGTCTGCATCGCCGTTGAGAGCGTTGTTGTAGAGCTTGCTGAATATTTCGTTCATGTCTACAGGTATGCCCATGAGTTCCTGATACTCCTTGAAGATGTTGACCCATGCATTGAGGTCGGAAGTACAGTTGTTGCAGTGTACCATGGCAACGAGACTTCCGTCAGGAGTAGTCACCATGTCAATCATTTCGTATGGGCGTGAGAGTTCTTTCTCAAGCACAATCATGGAGAATGATGATGTTCCTGCAGAAACGTTTCCTGTGCGCTGCTTTACTGCATTGGTTGCAACCATGCCTGTACCTGCGTCACCTTCTGGAGGACATACTGGTATGCCTGCCTTGAGGTGGCCTGAAACGTCAAGCTTCTTAGCACCTTCAGGTGTGAGGAAACCTGCATTTTCGCCTGCATTGAGAACCTTTGGCAGGATGTCGAGAAGCTTCCAGCTGAATCCCTTAGGAGCAATGAGCTTGTCAAACTTGTCTACCATCTCGGCTGAATAGTTCTTTGTTGCCGGATCGATAGGGAGCATTCCTGATGCATCGCCGATTCCGAGAACTCTCTTGCCTGTAATCTGCCAGTGCACATATCCGGCAAGGGTAGTGAGGAAGTCGATGTCTTTTACATGTTCCTCGTTGTCGAGGATTGCCTCATAGAGATGAGAGATGCTCCATCTGAGAGGTATGTTGTAGACAAAGAGTTCTGACAATTCTGCTGCGGCCTTTCCTGTATTGGTGTTGCGCCATGTGCGGAATGGAACGAGAATCTCTTCCTTGTCGTTGAATGCCATATAGCCGTGCATCATGGCACTGACGCCGATAGCGGCGAGAGCCTCGATTTCAACATCGTACTGCTGTTTTACGTTGGCACGGAGATCGGCATAGCAGTCCTGCAATCCGTACCAGATAGCTTCGATGCTGTATGTCCAAAGTCCGTCCACCAACTGGTTTTCCCATGTGTGGCTTCCCTGGGCGATAGGCTTGTTTTCCTGGTCAATCAGAACAGCCTTAATTCGGGTTGAGCCGAACTCGATACCGAGAATGGCTTTTCCTGATTCTATGGTTGACTTTGCGCTTAGATTCATTTTTAACCAAATGTTAGTAGTTGTGATATGATAGTTATATAAACGATGAAATTAAAAGTGCCTCCAGCTGGTGCTGGCATGGCACTTTTAATTTATAATCTATGCACTTAGGCTATCAGCAGAGAGCCTTGTTGAGCATGTAGTAGATTTCGTTCATACGAAGCTCCTTCTTGAAAGAGCTGATAGTTGTGTTCTCGTCGATGTGTACCATTTCGATACCTGCGATTTCTGCATAGTCTTCCCAATATTCTGCAGTGAGATCGTATGAGAAGCATGAGTGGTGTGTTCCACCTGCAAGAATCCAAGCACCTGCACCGATTTCGAAGTTCGGCATTGGCTTCCAGAGAGCTGATGCAACAGGAAGTTTTGGAAGTGGTTTCGGTTCGATGCATTCAACATCATTTACGATGAGGCGGAAACGGTTGCCCATGTCTACAACTGTAGCTGTGCATCCTCTACCTACCTTTGATGTGAATACGAGACGAGCTGTCTGGCTCTTGCGGATACCGATTCCGAGGAAGTGTACTTCGAGACGTGGCTTCTTTGCTGCGATGAGAGGGCAAACCTCGAGCATGTGTGCCTGAAGGATAGAGCTGTTTTCTCCGTCGAAGTTGAGTGTGTAGTCTTCGAGGAATGAGCATCCGTTAGGGAGACCCTGGTTCATAACCCAAACTGTGCGGTAGAGGGCTGCAGACTTCCAGTCGCCTTCTGCTCCAAATCCGTAACCTTCAGCCATGAGGCGCTGTGAAGCGAGTCCTGGTATCTGGTCGAATCCGTTGCCTGTCTCTTCTACGTTGACATCGCCGAGGTCGTCGAAGTTGGTTGTGAATCCCTTTGCTCCCTTATCCTTGAGGATAGCGCGGAGAGCAAGTTCTGCCTTTGCTGAGTTCCAAACCTTGCGATAAGCTTCTGTGCTCTTGTCTTCGAGTTCTGCATCGTGGTCGTAGAGGCTGAAGTATTCAGCAACGAGTGCATCAACATCTGCATCCTTAACCTTTCTGTGGTAGTCCATAAGTTCGCTTACTGGGCAGTAGTCTACGTGGTAGCCCATGCGCTGTTCAGCTTCTACCTTGTCACCGTCTGTAACGGCTACGTTGTTCATCTGGTCGCCGAAGCGGAGAATGAGCATGTCCTGAGAGTCTGCCCATCCGGCACATACACGCATCCAAACTGCAATCTTGCGGAGTGTTTCATCGTCCTTCCAGTAACCTACAACTACCTTGCGGCGGATACGCATGCGGCTGCAGATATGGCCGAATTCGCGGTCACCGTGGGCTGACTGGTTGAGGTTCATGAAGTCCATGTCCATTGTGTCCCAAGGAATTTCCTTGTTGTACTGTGTGTGGAAGTGGAGCAGAGGCTTCTTGAGCTGCTGAAGTCCGTGGATCCACATCTTTGCAGGAGAGAATGTGTGCATCCATGTGATGACACCAATACACTTAGAATCATTGTTGGCAGCCTTGAAGATTTCTTCAACTTCTCTTGAAGAGTTGGCTGTTCCCTTATATACTACTTTTACAGGCAGTTTTCCTGATGCGTTGAGACCGTTTACCATTTCTGTTGAATGGCCGTCTACTGCTACTACTGCATCGCCACCGTAGAGCAACTGTGCTCCTGTGACCCACCATACTTCATAATTGCTGAATGCTTCCATAATATATATACTTTAATAGGTTGTTATTGATTGCCGCGTGCGTCATTCCAGGACGGACGCATGCTTTGGTTGTTTTATCTCTCTTGTTGGAACCTATGTTACGAGATTCCTTTTATATGGGGCTTGCGCCTCTTTGTTTTTTTATTTCTTTTTCTGACCGTAATAAGCGTTAGGACCGTGCTTGCGGCTGTAGTGCTTCTCTATGAGGAGCGGATTCATGGTAGTTTTAGGATTAATCATGAATGATACGAAAGCCATCTTTGCACACTGTTCCATAACTTTTGCATTGTATACTGCATTGTCAGGACTTGTTCCCCATGCGAACGGACCGTGGTTCTTTACAAGTACGCCTGGAGTGTGGTCAGGATTGATGTCCTTGAAACGCTTGATGATGACATTTCCTGTTTCGAGTTCATAGTCGCCCTTGACCTCTTCTTCTGTCATGTCGTCTGTGCAAGGTATGTCGTTGTGGAAATAGTCGGCGTGTGTAGTACCGATGTTTGGTATGTCCATTCCTGCCTGTGCCCAAGCTGTTGCGTAGGTAGAGTGGGTGTGAACGATGCCCTGTATGTTAGGGAAGGCACGATAGAGTGCGAGATGTGTAGGTGTGTCAGATGAAGGGTTAAGCTCGCCTTCAACGACTTTGCCTGTATTGAGATCTACGACAACCATGTCACTAACTTTCATTTCGTCATAGCTTACACCGCTAGGCTTTATAACTACGAGGCCTTTTTCGCGGTCTATACCTGACACGTTGCCCCATGTGAATATGACAAGACCTTGCTTGACAAGATCAAGGTTTGCCTTGAATACTTTTTCTTTAAGTGTCTTCAACATATCTGATATGTTTTTTTATGGTGTTCAACTTAGTTTTCCTGTTCGCTTTGATTGTTTTGACCGTGTTTGTCGTTGTATTTGTAGAGAACTGCACCGCGTCTGGAATTTTTCTTGTCGATAAGGTCTGTCTTTATCAGATAGTCCTTGTCGAGAATGCTTCTTCGGAAGTTTCTCTTGTCGATGCTTTCTCCCATAATTGATTCGTAGAGCGACTGAAGTTGGGTCAGTGTGAAATGTTCTGGAAGAAGGTTGTAGCCTATAGGTTCTACCTTTATCCTGTCTTTCATTGCCTTGCGGGCATTGCGGACCATCTCGTTGTGGTCGAAGCACAGCTCCGGAAGTTCGTCGACGTCAACCCACTTGGCAAAGTGTTCTTTTGACAGTTCGCTGTCGTACTCGTTTACGTTTATCAGTGCGTAGTATGCGACAGAAACAACACGTTCACCTGGGTCACGTTCTACATCGCCGTAGGCGCCCAACTGCTCCATGTAGATTTTATGAAGACCCGTAAGCTCAAACAGCACTCTTGATGCTGCTTGGCTTACGCTTTCTTCTTTTTTGACAAACCCACCCATGAGAGACCATAGTCCCTTTCCCGGTTCAAGTTGACGCTGCTGAATCAGAAGCTTTAGCTTGCCTTCGGAAAAACCGAAGATTATACAGTCTACCGATACGAGAAATCGTGGGTAACTTTCATAATAGTTCGACATCTTTCTGCAATTACCAGAAATATGCGTAGAACAGTGCGCAGAGTGCAATTACACCAAGTGATGCAAGTACATCCCATTTGTTCCAGCTTTCGCGGATGGTCTTCTTGTAGTCGCCGCTGAATGTGATAGCCGCAATCTGTTCTGCTGTTGGTTTCGGTGTGAACATTGATATAACAAACATCATGACGATGATGAATACGAGCAACCAAACTTCGAATATAAGCCAGTTTGTCTGCCAGAACCATGTTGTGCTCTCCCAGAATGCACCTTCCATGACAGCCTTTCCTGAGTCTGTCAGAACGTTTGTGAGAAGACGGAGCATACCGATGAGGAAACCGCCGATAAGACCCCATTCTCCAGCCTTAGGAGTGATGCGCTTAGAAAATATACCGAGTGTGAATACAGCAACCATTGCTGGTGCAATGAGTGACTGGATATCCTGGAGATATGAATAGAGGTTACCCATGTTCATCATGATAGGCATCCATGCCAATCCTAAAAGTACTACTACTACTGTTGCAATACGTCCAACGAGTACATAGTGGCTTTCACTCATGCCTTTCTTCATCGGCTTGTAGAAGTCTTCAGTGAAGAGTGTAGCGCAGCTGTTGAAGAATGCTGCCAATGATGCTACGAGTGCGCAGATGAATCCGATTGTAACGATACCTTTAACTCCGGCAGGGAGGATGTTCTTTACCATCATGGCAAATGCACCGTCTGTATCGTGTGTGTTTGTGATATCCATTTCAATTCCACTTCCTGCTTTCATAGAAAGTGCGTATGCAACCATTCCTGGGATAAGGAACATGAATACAGGAAGAAGTTTGAAGTAACCGGCTGCAATTGTACCACGGCGTGCACGCTGCATGACTTTACCATTGTCCTCGCCCTTTGTCTGTCCCAATACACGCTGTACGATGTGCTGGTCTGTACACCAGTACCAGAATCCGATGATTGATGCTCCAAGGAACACAACATATCCTGGGAACTGAGGATACATAGGGTCGTTAGGGTCTGTGTGGAACATGTGTGTAGTACCGAATCCGTCGTGAGCTGCGTTACATACTGACATCATCTGTGACCATCCTTCGCTTATGCTTCCATCACCCAGCATGTTGAGTCCGAGGAAAAGTACAAGGAAAGAACCGATGATGAGGATTGGAGTCTGTATTGCAGACAGTGTCATCACACCTTTCATACCTCCAAATACTGTAAATACGGCTGTGATGGCAATAAGACCGATAGCTCCGTACCAGAATGGAAGTCCGAGAAGATATTCGAAGAAGATACCTCCTGTGAATGCTGTAACTGATACTTTTGTCAATACGTATGCAATCAATGTGATGATTGACAACCATGAACCTGTGCGCTGTGTGTAGCGGAATTTCAGGAAGTCTGGCATTGTGATGATCTTGCCCATCTTGTTGTTGAGCAACTGATAGAATGGAACGAACAACCATCCGAGAATAAGAATCATCCAACCTTGCATTTCCCAGTGTGCCATTCCGACACCGTCTTTAGCTCCTGTTCCGGCAAGTCCTACAAGGTGCTCAGAACCGATATTTGCAGCGAAGATGGCTGCACCGATTATATACCATGGTTCTCCTTTACCGAAAAGGTAGTCCTGGCTGTCGGCTCCTTTCATCTTCATCTTGTCCTTCTTTATGGCACGATATATAGCCCATATAATGGCAACTATGCCGACGGCCAGTACTGTCCAGTCCAGCCACATAAATTCATTTGTATTCCAATTCATGACTTTTAATGTTTTTATGTATATTAATTTATTAAAGGTTATTTTTCTACACCGAATTTAAAGATGCATTCACTGTGGTATGTCTGTCCCGGTTCGAGAACAGCAGATGGCCATTCCGGCTTGTTTGGTGTGTCAGGGTAGTGCTGTGTTTCAAGACAAACTGATGCACGCTTGTTGTATACAACGCCATTTTTACCTGTAGCAGTGCCGTCAAGGAAGTTTCCTGTATATACTTGTATTCCAGGTTCATTCGTGTATACTTCCAAAGTTATACCTGATACTGGAGAAGTAAGTTTTGCTGCAAGCTTGTTGATGTCTCCATTGGTGTTCAATACCCAGTTGTGGTCGTATCCGTTTCCGTTCTTAAGCTGTACGAAATCGTATTTGTCTATATCCTGGCTTATAGCTTTTGGAGTTGTAAAGTCCATTGGAGTATTCTTTACAGTTGCTATTTCGCCTGTTGTCATGAATGTGCTGTCAACAGGAGTGTAGTTGTCTGCATTGATGTAAAGAATATGGTCTGTAGCAGGCTTTGAAGGGTCGCCTGATAGGTTGAAATATGAGTGGTTTGTCATGTTTATGACAGTCTTCTTGTCAGTTGTTGCATCATACTTGATGTCGATTGCATTATCGCTTCTGAGAGTATATGTCACAGTAGCCGTAACTGCTCCAGGGAAATTCTGGTCTCCATCAGGTGACTGCATTGTAAGTGTGAGTGTGCTGTCGTTCTGAAGATTTCCATCATAAACCTGATATTGCCATCCGCGTGGACCGCCATGGAGGCAATGTCCGAAATTATTTGTAGGGAGTTGGATTGTATCGCCGTCAAGAACGATTTTACCTTTATTTATACGGTTGGCATAGCGTCCGATTGAAGCACCGAAATCTGAAAGATTGTTAGTTGGGAAATAGTCAGTAGCTTTACTGAAACCAAGGACAACGTCTTTCATATTTCCGTCCTTGTCTGGAACCATTATAGATACGATTCGGCCTCCAAAGTTTGTTATGCACACTTCCATGCCGTTTGCATTTGTGAGTGTGTAAAGGTTGACTTTTTTCTCACCTTTGAGTGAATCAACGTAGACCGTGTCAAAATCGCTTGGATTGAGACCGGATTTTGTGAGTGTTGGAGCACTTTGCTGTTGAGTGCATGCACTTAAAAGTGCAATACCTGCACCGGCGCCCAACATAATAGTTTTGAGATTTTTCATAATCTTAGAGTTGTATTTTGTATTTATATTTGAATCTATCGGTAAATATAGTTCTATTATCTGGTTTATTTATTTTTCAACTTTATGTTTTAAAACATAAAGTGTGTTTTTTACACTTTTATTTTATAAAAAGGGGGATGATTGATATATAAGGATGTGAATCTGAAACGATTCAGCTTAATGATATGAAGAAAAACTGAATAAATTAGACAGTTTTGTGTGCGGACTTTGGATATGAAAAAAGGTTGTCCCTGCATGAGAGACAACCTTGATATTGTTTACTGTGATTTTTCTGTTGATTACAGCAGTTTACGAGCTCCGTCGCTGATGACAACATCGATAACGATAGGCTCTTTTCCGTACTTTTCTTTGTACTTAGTCTTCGCAGTCTTAATGAAGTTGTCATAGAGTTCGTCTTCAACGAGGTTGATTGTACATCCTCCAAAGCCACCACCCATGATACGTGAACCAGTTACGTGGCACTCGCGTGCGATGTCATTGAGGAAGTCGAGCTCTTCGCAGCTTACTTCATATTCCTTGCTGAGACCGTTGTGTGTTTCGTACATCTTCTGACCTACTGTTTCGTAGTCTCCCTTTTCGAGAGCGTCGCACACAGCCATTACTCTGTCCTTTTCACCGAGAACGTATGTAGCGCGCAATGCATCTTCTTCACTTACTTCGCCTCTTACTTCATCGAGCATTTCCCATGTACAGTCACGCAGTGTTTCAACTCCTGGATGCTTCTTTGCAATAGCCTGGGCAACATTCTCGCAGCTTCTACGTCTGTCGTTGTAAGCTGAAGAAGCAAGGTTGTGCTTTACACATGAGTTGAGAAGTACGAGCTTGTATCCTTTTGGATTCCAAGGGAAGTATTCGAATTCTCCGCTGCGGCAGTCAAGACGCATGAGGCTTCCAGCCTTACCGTGAACAGATGCAAACTGGTCCATGATACCGCAGTTGCAACCTACATAGTTGTGTTCTGTTGCCTGACCAACCTTTGCGAGTGTCATCTTGTCAATCTTGTTGCCTCCGAACAAGTCGTTGATAGCGTATGCGAAGCAGCTTTCGAGGGCAGCAGAAGAAGACATACCTGCACCGAGAGGTACATCGCCTGCAAATGCGCAGTTGAAACCTTCTACTGGAACACCAAGTTTCATCATTTCGCGTGCTACACCGAATACGTAACGGAAGTGGCTTGCGCGTGGTCCGTCTTCATCGTCAATGCTGAATTCATCGTAGTCCTTCAGGTCTATAGAATATGCGCGTATTTTGCGTGTACCGTTAGGCTTGATTTCTGCAATGATACCATACTGTACTGCGCCTGGGAAAACGAAACCTCCATTATAGTCTGTGTGCTCACCAATAAGGTTGATACGGCCTGGAGCAGCGTATACTGATCCCGTAGTTCCATCGAAATGTTCAATGAAACGACTTCTGACATCATCTATTGTTAATTTCATAATCTGATAAATTTTATAAGGTTAATAACTTATATGTTTTTATTTTATTCCAACTTTTGATCCCTTCCAGCAGAACCACATAACGTAGATGTAGTATATGAACATCATACCGATTGCTGCGCCGACTCCGTATGCAGGATTGTCAACAACGAGACCCATTATAGGAGTAAGAGTTGCTGCACCGATAACACCCATGTTGATGATACCACTTGCTGCCTTTGTGTGAGGACCGAGCTTTTGAAGACCAAGATTGAAAATCAATGGCCACATTACTGAGTGGAACAGACCGGCAGCGAGCATAGCGTATACTCCAGCCATTCCTGTGAGTACGAATGAAAGACCTACGCAGATTGCACCGCAGATAAGGCATACTGAAAGAAGTGTACGTGGCTTGAATTTGCTGAGAACGCCTGCACCGATGAAACGTCCGACCATCATGCCTCCCCAATAGTATGGAAGGAACTGTGTTGCATTTCCTGGAAGGTCTGGGTTTGCCTTGAAATATGCTGGAAGCATAGAAGGTATACCGATTTCAAGTCCCATGTACATGAATATTGCCAATGCTCCGAACCAAACGTGAGGGTATTTGAACACGCTGCTCTTGTACTGTACCTTTTCACCGCTGCTTGCTTCAGCCTGCTCACCTTCGTTGATGTTAGGGAGCTTAAGGAAGCAAAGGATGATGCAGAGGAGGAATGTGAAGAGACCAAGACCGAGGAAAGGACCTGTTACATCACTTCCGCTGAGCATATCTTCTGATTTGCCTCCGATGATGAAGTATGTGATGAAGATTGGTGCAACTGTTGTAGCAACAGAGTTGAGCGCCTGGCTCAATGTCATACGGAATGCGCCTTTTTCAGGTGCTCCAAGTACCATGACATAAGGATTTGCTACAAGCTGAAGCATTACGATACCAAGTGCAACAAAGCACATGCTTGCAAGGAAGATGTTGTAGATTGTTGCCTGAGATGCATCGAGGTTTGATGAAATTCCAAAGTAGTTGATGACAAATCCAAGTCCAACAACAGCAAGTCCAAGTACGAGGGTCATCTTGTACCCGATCTTGTTCATCATCAGACCGAATGGAATTGAAAGTACATAAGCTCCGTAGAAAGCCGTGTTTACCAACTGTCCCTGTGCATCTGTCAAGTCGAATGTCTTCTTGCAGAATTCAATCATAGAGTTGTTCATTGTTGTTACGAATCCGATAAGGAAGCATACAATGATGACAACTGTTAGTGCGAACGTGTAGTTCGGTGTTTGTTTTTGACTCATTTTTAATTTATTTTTTAGGTTTTGTTATTTTTCCACACCAAATTTATAGATTGTTGTTTGTGTGTATGTTTCTCCTGGATTAAGAACTACAGATGGGAAGTGCTGGCGATTTGGAGAGTCTGGGAAGTGCTGAGCTTCGAAACATATAGCACTTCTTCTAGGGAATGTTGCTCCAAACTGACCAGGGTAGCCTGTTGCCCAGTTGTCTGTATATACCTGAACTCCTGGTTCGGTTGTATATACTTCCATGTTTCTTCCTGATTTAGGTTCTATGATTTTTGCAGCAAAACTTAATTCACCCACTTCTTTCTTGTTCAATACGAAACAATGGTCGTAGCCTGCACCATTTTTAATCTGTACATCATCGGCGTCAATGTCTTTTCCTACTGGTTTTGCCTGTGTGAAATCGAATGGTGTTCCTTTTACAGAATCGATTGTGCCCAATGGAATAGATGTATCATCGATTGGAATGTAGAAGTCTGCATTTATCTGACAGATCAAATCGTCAATTGTAGGAGTTGGGTCTGCAATTCCTGCCAAAGAGAAGAATCCATGATTTGTCAGGTTGACAATTGTCTTCTTGTCTGTTTTTCCTATATAGTCTATTATAAGCTCATTTTCATCAGAGAAGGTGTAAGTGACAGTAATGTCAAGATTTCCTGGGAAACCTTCTTCCATGTCGGCAGAAAGATAGTGGAGCTTAAGAGTTTGTTCATTTACCATTTCTGCATCCCATACTCTTGCGTGGAAACCTGTAGGTCCACCGTGCAATGCGTTTGGTCCGTTGTTGATTGCAAGGTTATATTCTTTGCCGTCGAGGGTGAATTTACCTTTGCAGATTCTGTTTCCGTATCTTCCTATGAGAGTACTGAGAAATGGTTCTGGACTATTGATTACATCATCGATATTGTCGTGGCCTTGTATTACGTTGGCGTAGTTGCCGTCCCTGTCAGGAACCATGATGGCAACTATAGCACCTCCATAGTTGGTAATATCGACTTCACATCCTTTTTTGTTCTTCAAAACATAAAGATTTGTCTTCTTTCCGTTTATGTCTTTCTGGAAGTTTTCAGATTTAAGGCCAGAAAGATTTTTATTGAGGTTTGTCTCCATAGTTTTATTATGTATGATTTGTTGATTTAACAATTTAGTAATGCAAATAAAGTCAAAATTTTTTCTTTACCGAATAAAAAGGCGAGAAAATTGTGCTATAATTTATTAATTTGTTTCATATCGTCAAGATATGTTAGTAAATCGGCAACAATGAAGCTGCTTCCTCCTATGAAAATGAAATCTTCCGCTTCTGAATCACGCGTTGCATCTGTGTAGGCTTCTTTTACGTTAGCGTAAGTTTTTCCATTTAAACCGAATGCTTTTGCTTTTTCTGTCAATGCTTGTTCGTCGAGTGCTCTTTTTACGCTTGCTTTGCAGAAGTAATAAGTAGCATCTTTTGGCAACATCGACAAGACTCCATTTATATCTTTATCGTTCACCATACCGAATATGATACGAGTGCACTTATGGGTGCGCATTTTTGATTCTATCTGCTTAGCAAGATACTCGAATCCACCAATATTGTGGCCAGTGTCACAAATTGTAAGAGGTTTGTTATTAATGATTTGCCATCGTCCTCTTAAACCTGTACTTTCGCATATATGGCAGAAGCCATTCTTTATATTTTCAGTTGTAATATTTAGCCCTTTGAGTACAAGTATGCTTATGGCATTAAGTATCGTATTTGTATTTTTTTCTTGATATATGCCTCCAAGTTCACCGTGAATATTGCCGTAACTTTTGGTTTTATAGTCAATTCCAGATACGTCGTTGAGTTCTGAGAAGATAACTTCTTTGTTGTCTTCTGCAAATGTTATAGGAGCATCTTTGATAGATGCAGTTTCTTCAAATACTTTTCGTGTTTCTGTTGTCGTTTCACCTATAACAACAGGCACATTGTTTTTTATAATACCAGCTTTTTCAGTTGCAATTTTTTCTAATGTATTTCCTAGAAATTGTGTGTGGTCAAAGCTGATATTTGTGATTATACTTATTTCAGGATTTATGATATTAGTGCAGTCCAGTCTGCCCCCTAAACCAACTTCAATAACGGCTATGTCAACTTTTTCTTCCATGAAGTACTTGAAGGCTAGAGCTGTAGTAATTTCAAAGAATGATGGATGGATTTCTTCAAACAAGCTTTTGTTTTCCTCTACAAAATTTATTACAGCCTGCTCTGTGATCATTTTTCCGTTGACCCTTATTCTTTCCCTGAAATCTACCAGATGTGGAGATGTGTAGAGGCCAACTTTATATCCTGCGTCCTGCAGTATTGACGCCAAGGTGTGCGAACAGGAACCTTTACCGTTTGTTCCTGCGACATGTATAGTTTTGTAATGCTTATGAGGACTTTGAAAATGAGCGTCGAGAGTTAATGTGTTCTGAAGGCCTTCCTTGTATGCATCTTTTCCTACATTTTGAAATAGAGGAGTGGAGTTGAACAAGTAATCTGTTGTTTCTTTGTATGTCATGGATTATGTTTTAAGTTGGTATTAAAAAAATTACATGGAAATCCTGTTTTATACGGGATTTCCATGTACATTATCTTTAGTATGTGGTTATTCGAAATATGCTCTGAATTTCTTGAAGATTTTAGAAGCGATGTTGTCTGATGGAGCAAAATTGTCGCTGTTTCCCATTTTCTTCATTGCTTCTTTTTCTTCTTTGCTGAGCGTTTCTGGTATGTATACGCTGATGTTGATGACTTCGTCACCTTTCTGTCCTCTGCTGTAGCCTTGAACTTCTGGTATACCTTTGCCCTTTAATCTCAATACTGTACCCGGTTGTGTTCCTGGTTCAATGTTGATTTTGGCTTTACCGTCTACAGTTGGAACTTCAACAGAACCACCCAATGTTGCCATTGGAACGGACAACAGAAGGTTGTATATTAAGTCGTTTCCGTCTCTGATAAGTTTTTCGTCTGGCTTTTCTTTGATTACAATCTGAAGGTCGCCATTGATGCCGTTGTGTCTGCCTGCACCGCCTTTGCCTTCAAGTGTAAGAATCATGCCTTCAGCAACTCCTGCTGGGATATTGACTTCGACAATACTTTCACCTGGAACGATGCCTTCACCTCCGCATTCGTGGCATTTATTCTTTATCACTTTACCTTCACCGTGGCATTCAGGACAAGTTGTCTGACTCTGCATCATGCCGAAGATGCTTTGCTGAGTCTTAATTATATATCCGGAGCCGTGGCATGTAGGACATGTTGCTGTTGTTCCATCTTCTGAACCGCTTCCATGACAGTGTGTACATGTCACGTCTTTCTTGATTTTGAACTTCTTTGTTGTTCCGTTTACAATTTCATTCAGATCAAGTTCTACCTTGAGTCTTTGGTCGCGTCCTCTGTATTTTGGCGTACCACGTCTTTCGCTTCTTCCGCCAAAACTACCGAATCCACCACTGAATCCGCCTCCGAAGATGTCGCCGAACATAGAGAATATATCTTCCATATTCATGCTTTGGCCTCCTCCAAATCCACCTGCACCATTTACTCCTTCAGGACCGAACTGATCATATCTTTGGCGTTTCTGTGGATCTCTGAGTACGTCATAGGCTTCAGCCGCTTCTTTGAACTTTTCCTCAGCATTTTTATCACCTGGATTTCTATCCGGGTGGTACTTAATGGCCATTTTTTTATAGGCCTTTTTTATTTCGTCTTCACTTGCCGACTTATCGACACCAAGCACTTCGTAGTAATCTCTTTTTGCCATTTTTCAGTTTATAGAAGATATTATTGAGCTACAGCTACTTTTGCATGTCGTATTACTTTATCGTTGAGCATGTAACCAGGTGTTACACAGTCTATTATTTTGCCTTTCATTTCTTCAGGCTGACCAGGTACCATAGCAATTGCTTCGTGGAAATCTGTGTCAAAATCTTTGCCTTCAGTTTCTATGCGCGATAAACCTTCTTGTTTGAGAAGTTTCATGAATTTGTCGATAATGAGCTGTACACCTTCTTTTACGGAAGCCACATCTTCTGTTTTTTCCATATTTTGAATAGCACGTTCCATGTCGTCTAGTATTGGGAGTAGAGTAGTGATAACTTTTTCTCCTGAATACTTTATCATGTCGGCTTTTTCTTTCATTACACGTTTGCGGTAATTGTCGAATTCGGCAATCTGTCTGAGGTATTTATCATTGAGCTCTTCAATCTTCTTCTGAGCTTTTTCCAATTCAGATTCTTCAGATTCTTCGTTTTCGTTGTTCTCCGGATTTGTAGCGTTGGCGTTCTCCTGAGCCTCGATATTTTCTGCCGATTTCTTTTCGGTCATTTCATCTTTTTCGATGTTTTTCTCTTCCTTGTTCATATTGATGGTTTTTTGTTTCTATTTTATGTATACAAATTACACAGCAAATTATGTGCCACATGAGTATATTATAGTGATTTCATGCCATAATGTCAAAATCTGTGTGTATAATGGCATGATTTCAAAGCATAAAAAAGCTGTTGCCGACAGTATTTATCGGCAACAGCCTTGCATATTATGATTTTTATTACAATATTTCGTCGGAAGTGAAACCTTTAGGTATTGCTCGACAGTTGTATGAAGATGCCATAATTTCTCCGTATGCGCCAGCGCTTCTTATTGCTATCAGATCGCCTCTTTTTGTCTTCTTCAGTACGATATCTTTTGCAAATACATCACTCGATTCGCATATTGGACCTACAACATCATATTTTTCAGTTTCTTCTTCATTGCAGCTGATGTTTTCGATCTCGTGGTGTGCATCGTATAGTGCAGGTCTGATAAGATCTGTCATACCAGCATCGACAATGGCAAATTTCTTTACTGAACCTTGTTTAACGAAGATAACCTTTGTGATAAGACTTCCGCACTGTCCTACAACAGCTCTTCCGAGTTCAAAATGAAGCTCTTGACCCTTTCTCAGCTTAAGATTCTTGTTGTATGTTGAAAAGTACTTCTGAAAATCAGGTATCGGATTCTCATCAGGTGCGTAATAGTCAATACCTAGGCCACCACCGACATTTATGATTTCAGGTACTATGTTCTTTTGTTCCAATTCGTCCTGAATTTCATTGACCTTTGCACAAAGGTTCTCGAAGTCTGACATGTCAAGTATTTGACTTCCAATGTGGAAATGCAGTCCGTAGAAGTGCACATTCTTCAAGTTTTTTACCATTTCGATTACATGCTCCATATCTTCAAGAGCTATGCCGAATTTATTCTCTGCAAGACCTGTTGTAATGTTTGCATGTGTATGCGCACCTACGTTTGGATTGATTCTAAGGCAGACATTTGCAACTTTATTCTTTCTTTTTGCAATTTCATTTATTACTTCAAGTTCCGGAATACTTTCTACATTGAAGCATAGAATATCGTTGTCGATTCCTAATTCAATTTCCCAATCGTCTTTTCCTACTCCGGCAAAAACTATATCCTTTCCGCTGAATCCTGCTTCAAGAACAGCGTTAATTTCACCTCCACTGACACAATCGATTCCTATGCCGGCATTCTTTATTATTTTGAGAACTTTCTGGTTGGCATTCGCTTTTACTGCATAGTGCACTTTGAAATTCTCATATTTTTCTGTTTCATTATTTATCACCTTAAGCGTTTCACGCAAAAGATCAGCATCGTAATAATAGAAAGGTGTTCTTATACCTTTAAATTTTTCTATAGGAAAAGTCTTGTACATATAATTTCTGTATTATGTGTTGTGTCTGTTATTTATCAATCGTAAGCATATCAATTTTAGGGCAGATGATTTCATGCTGTTTTTTGAATCATCTGCCCTAATTACAGTTTTATCAGTTAAAGATCTTATCGCTTAAGGCCTGAAGAGCTCTTTGCTTGTCTTTTGCTGAGATAAGGAATGAAATATTATGATTGCTTCCTCCGTATGAAATCATTCTGATAGGTATTTCTTTAAGTGCTTCTGTTGCAATAGACTCAAATCCAACATTCTGCCATTTGAGATCACCAACAACGCATATAATACACATATCTTCATTAACAGTCACTGTGCCAAATCTTTTAAGTTCGTTGACTATTGATTTCAGATGTGTTGTATTGTCTATCGATACCGAAACCCCAACCTCTGATGTGCAGACCATGTCGATGCTGGTCTTGTAGGTCTCAAAAATCTCGAATACCTTTCTGAGGAACCCATAGGCAAGGAGCATTCTGCTTGAAATGATGTTTATTGATGTAATATTGTCCTTTGCAGCAACAGCTTTTATTTTATTGCTTTCTGTAGCATTGCTTATCACTGTGCCAGGAGCTTCAGGTTCCATCGTATTGAGCAACTTTACAGGTATACCTGCATATTTTGCAGGCTGAATGCATGTCGGATGAAGAATCTTTGCACCGAAATATGCCAGTTCTGCAGCTTCTTCAAAATGCAGTTGGCTTACTGGTGAGGTGTTTTCTACATATCTAGGATCATTGTTGTGCATTCCGTCAATGTCAGTCCAAATCTGGATTTCGCTCGCGTGTACAGCTGCACCGATAAGAGATGCTGTGTAGTCTGAACCGCCTCTCTGCAGATTGTCGATTTCTCCGTATGCATTTCTGCAAATGAATCCCTGAGTTATATAAATTTCCTTGTCTGGATTTTCGTCAAGCTGAATCTTTAGTTTCTCGCTGATGTATTCAAGATCCGGCTCACCGTTTTTGTCAGTTCTCATAAATTCCAACGCAGGGATAAGTGTTGCGCTGTAATTCTGTTCCTGCAAATAATTTGTAACCATGTTTGTGCTGAGAATCTCACCTTGAGCAACAATGATTTTCTCTTCAAACATTGTGAATATGCCCTTTGTGAATGTTCTCAGATGGTCAAACACAGCTTTGACAGTGTCGTATGTCTTTTTCTTGTATTCCTCTGTAGTATAAAGTTCGTTTATATGGTTGAAGTATTTTTCTTCAAGTCTGTTAATGTTCTCATTAGCACCTTCTGGGTTTTTCTTGTACAGATAGTCTGCTATTTCGATGAGTGCATTTGTTGTTCCTGACATGGCTGAGAGGACTACAATCTTCTGCTCGCCGTCTGTTATCAGTTTGACAACATCTTTCATCCTCTCTGTTGTACCGACGGAGGTACCACCAAACTTTAGTACTTTCATATTTATGGAATTTTTTGTATTGACTTAATTTATATGATATTGATAAATTAGAATTGCTGTTGAACGTTATTTCTTATTGTTGAATTCATCTTCTGTTTCGATGGTTTCTGCAATAGATGCTGCGTCCAGCTCTTCCAAATCTAGTTTTTCTGCCTGAAGCGGAATCTTGTTTCCTGTTTCTGATTCTGAAATATCTTCGAGTGCTGATAGTTCTGCATTTCTTTCATTGATTTCTGTTCTGACAGCCTCCTTGGCCGTAATTTCTGTCAATGTATGATCTTTGCAGTGGAAAACCCTTCCAGGATATTCTTTCAACAGATTCAGATTGTGGGTGATTATTATTACCGTAGAGCCATTTCTGCATATTTCTCTCAGTAGCTCCGCTATTTTCTGTCCAGTTTCTGAGTCCAGGTTTCCTGTTGGTTCGTCAGCCAGTAGAAGCTTAGGTTTATTTAGTATAGCTCTGGCTATCGCAATACGTTGCTGTTCTCCACCAGACAATTCGCTTGGAAACTTATAACCTTTTGTACTCATGCCCACAAGATCGAGGACTTCTTGTATGCGGTTGTCTATGTCTACGCGGTTTTTCCAACCTGTAGCCTTGAGTACAAATTTAAGATTTTCTTTAACTGAACGGTCTGTAAGAAGCTGGAAATCCTGAAAGATAACTCCTAGTTTACGTCTGATTTCAGGCAACTTTTTACGTTTGAGCCTACGCATGTCATAATCCATGACGGTAGCTTGCCCCTCACTTATAGGCAACTCTCCGTACATGGTTTTCAGGAGAGTACTTTTTCCTGAACCCACTTTACCTGTTATGTAGACGAAGTCACCTTCATTGATCTCCAGATTGACATTGTGCAGAACACGTTGGGTTTCCTGGTAGATATCTACATTCTTGTATTCTATCAACACTGCTCTCTGCTCTATTGGTTTAACATTGAATAGCAGACTTGCTGTCTGTTTCTCTATTTTGCAAGCGTTGTGTTGCCATTTTTAGGCTTTTTGGATGATTACATGGCAATGTTTCACGCTTTATTTTGCAAAAATAGCATTTTTCAATGTTTGTGCCAATTTGGATCATGTCGTTTTTGCAGTTCTTGTGCCAAATCCTCAATTTTTAAGCCTTTTGATGTAAGAAGTACAATCAGATGGTATATCATGTCCGATGCTTCGTATATCAGTCTTTCATTGTTGTTGGCCATAGCTTCAATCACGCTTTCAATGGCCTCTTCACCAACTTTCTGGGCCATTCTTCCGCATCCTGATTTAAAAAGACTTGTTGTATATGAACCTTCAGGCATTTCTTCATGTCTTTTTTCAATAAAGCGCTGAAGTTCAGAAAGGAACATTATAGGATTTTGATTCTTTTCGTCCCAACAAGTGTCGCTGCCTGTGTGGCATACGGGGCCTGCTGGTATAGCTTTTATCAGGAGAGTGTCATTGTCGCAGTCTGCCTTGATATCTACAACTGTCAGTGTGTTGCCACTTGTTTCTCCTTTAGTCCACAGTCTTTGTTTGGTTCTGCTCCAAAATGTTACTTTGCCGGTTTCAACTGTTTTATCGTAAGCTTCTTTATTCATGAAACCGAGCATAAGCACCTTTAATGTTCTCGAATCCTGTATGATGGCAGGTACAAGTCCGTCCATTTTGTCGAAATCTAATGTCATATGTCAGTATTTTTTTGATTTTATAATCTAATGTTTATTCCCTCTTCTTTGAGGTAAGCTTTAAGTTCCGGAATTTTTATTTCTCCGAAGTGAAAGACGCTTGCAGCAAGCGCTCCATCGCTTTTTCCGTTAATGAATGTATCTCTGAAATGTTCCTTTTTTCCCGCACCGCCTGAAGCAATAATAGGAATACTTACCATGTCAGACAATGTGCGCAGTGCATCGTCAGCGTAGCCGTTTTTTACTCCGTCGTGATTCATGCTTGTGAAAAGTATTTCTCCTGCGCCTCTGTCGCACACCTCCTTTGCCCAATCGAACAATGTGTAGTCTGTTTCAATCCTTCCGCCGTTTAGGTAGCATTTCCAAGTTCCGTCAGTCTCTTTTGCATCTATGGCTACTACGCACACCTGAGAACCGAAATTTTCAGCAATTTCGTTGATTAGTGATGGGTTCCTTAAAGCTGCAGAGTTAATGCTGACCTTGTCAGCTCCGGCATTAAGCAGTCTGTCGACATCGCACAGTTCGTTGATGCCTCCGCCTACGGTAAAAGGTATATTTATTTCAGCCGCAATGCGTTTCACCAGTTCTGTGAATGTCTTGCGTCCTTCGTGGCTTGCAGTGATGTCAAGATAAACCAGCTCGTCTGCACCTTCCTCACTGTATCGGCGTCCGAGTTCCACAGGGTCGCCTGCTTGACGCAGGTTGACAAAATTGGTACCTTTCACTGTTTGTCCGTTCTTTATGTCCAGACAAGGTATTATACGTTTTGCTAACAATGCTTTATTTTTTTATACTGTTAATTTTAGGTTATATTTTCCCACCAGCAGAAATCAGTTTTCAATCAACCAATTTCTTATATCTGCCATGCTGATTCGCTCTTCATACATGGCTTTGCCGAACACAACAGAAGGTATTCCGTTGTCATTTAGGACTTCAATATCCTTCATGCAGCTGATACCTCCACTTGCAATAAGATTTATGTTTGGGTATCGTTGCATGATTTCTTTGTAGAGATCTGTAGCAGGCCCTTCAAGCATTCCGTCTCGACTTATCTCTGTGCATAGAATGTTTATTATACCCGCTTCAATGTATTTGTCAAGGAAATCGAACAAGCTGTATTGACTGTCCTCTTTCCATCCGTTTATGCTTATCATCCCGTTTCTAACGTCAGCTCCAAGAATGATTTTGTCTGTTCCGTATTTGTCAATCCAAGATAAGAACAGCTCTGGCGATGTTGAAGCAACACTTCCTATTGTAACAAGTGATGCTCCTGAGTCAAAAGCAGTATGTATATCTGCATCGCTTTTTATACCTCCTCCGAAGTCAATTTTCAGCGATGTTGAATTGGCTATTGTTTCAAGAACCTTGTGATTGACGATATGTTTAGATTTGGCTCCGTCCAGATCAACCATGTGCAGACGTTTTACTCCGATGTCTTCAAGCTGTTTAGCTATCTCCAGCGGATTCTCGCTGTATGTTTTCTGGCTCGAGTATTCACCTTTTGTGAGTCTTACGCACTTGCCTTCTATTATATCTATTGCCGGTATAAGTTCTATTTTTTTCATCATTTATAAGTCCAAGAAGTTTTTGAGAATTCTTTCACCGATTATTCCGCTTTTTTCAGGATGAAACTGTGTGGCGTAGAAATTGTCTTTATGCAACGCACTGCTGTAGGGATGTATATAATCGGTAGTAGCTGCTGTATATTCGTTAAGTGGAACATAGTAGCTATGTATGAAATATACGAATTCCGGTTTGTCGAATCCCTTAAAGAGCTCGCTTTTCGTTTCAGTTATTGTGTTCCAGCCCATTTGAGGAACTTTGTCCTCATGATGGAGTGGGGTGAATCTTTTTACTTCTGCATCGAATATGCCAAGACAGTCCGTGTCGTATTCTTCTGAATGTCTGCACATCAACTGCATGCCTATGCATATTCCTAATACTGGTTGCTTGAGGTCGCAGATCAGTTTGTCGAGATTCTTTTCCTTGAGGTATGCCATTGTTGTTTTGGCTTCTCCTTGACCAGGGAATATGATTTTGTCGGCGTTCTTGATTGTTTCGGCATTGTCTGTTATTATCGGATTTATTCCAAGGCGCTTCAGAGCATATTCTACTGAATAAATATTTCCCGCGTTGTATTTTATTATAGCTGTATTCATGGATTCTGCAATTGTTTCTTTGGGTTGATAATGATTAGAGAATATGCTTTGCTTTTCAAATCATGTGCAACAGTGACATGAAGTCACATTATGCATCACTAGTCTATGATGCAAAGTTATAAATTTTTGTATGCAAACATAGCATAATATAAAGAAAATGCCAATTTAACTTACAAATAAATGCTTTTTTACTGCTTTTTGTATATATGGTGTCATTCGCGAGTGAGTGCCAACAAGGATATATTGTATAGGGATTTGTCGAAAATGTGTATATAATTTCTTGTTTGGTGAGAGTCTTTTATGGAGTTTATATATAATGTATTATATGCAAAAGAGCACACCAGATAATCTGATGTGCTCTTAATCTATATCGGTGTTTTTATGTCTATATCATTTGAATATTTTCTTTACATTTTCTGATGCTTGCTTGTAGGCCTTTTCCCAATCTGTATCCAGACTGAACGGGGTATATGTCTGCTTGTCATTGACGTAGCACAGAACCCTTTCTTTGTCTGTATCATTGAACAAAGAGTATTTGAGCGTAGCGTCTCTATAGCAGTTTATGACCTCAAGTCTTTTGGCTGTTGAAATTGCACGTGCTTTCATAAGGTTTGTCTGGAAGTCTGTTATGAAAGATGCCATGTTTACAGCTTGAGAATCAAAGAAATATGTACTTTTTTCAAGTTTGTTCTTCTGCACCATGCTGTTGATGTAGTTCAAAACTGTCACCTTGAACTGGTTTATCTGTATTTGTTCTTCGCTCGACTTCGGGTCGTTTACGATATTTGTTGCATTCTCATAAACTTTCTTGTAGAGTTCTTGAGCATAAGTTTGCACTGAACATATAGCCAGCAGGCTGATTGCAATGATAAGTTTTTTCATTTTTGTTAATTTTTTGTTTGAGGCAAAAATACTATCTTTATATGAGGAGGGCAAAATATTTGAATGATTTTAACTCGTGTTTATACGAAAATATATATTCAGCAGCCCTTTATAACAATGTATGCGTTTAGGCTTAATCGTGAATCGTTTCAAATATGAGGACTTTTATGTAGTCTTTTAACTTGAATAGGCTGTTCCCAAATCCGGCTTGTGAATCATTTATAAGCAAAAGAGTTTGTCTTCCGTCTTTCAGCTTAGGACCTAAGCACATTCCTTCATAATTGGCAATACTTCGTGCCGTTAAGTTCAGTTTCGTCTTGAATGAGGCTAATAGTGTTTTTTTTAGTATTTGTTTGTCACTCAGATTTCTTACGTCACTACTGTCATTGATACTTTCACATTCAGACGGGTTAACCAAAAATAGCTTTATATTTACATGACTGCCTATTCTGGATTTTGTGACGTAGAACTCTCTTTCCATAACAATTATTTCTCCATTGTCCAGTGCAACCATTTCGGGTACGCCAAAAGCATATAAATCTGAAGTCTTTTTTTTCTCTGGCCGTTCTGTTCTATATGCATATTGTTTTTGTGCTTGCAGAGTTTCGTCGAAACTCTGCATTCTTATTATCATGCCTTGTACATTGTCTTCTGCGCTAATGTCTTTTTTTAAAGCCGATTCTGTACAAGTCCAGAGCAATTTACGCTTTTTGTCATATGTAAGTGCCTCAAAACCGTAATTAGGCTGAATATTTTTTATGTTGAATATTTCAGGTACTTTTAGTTCTCTCCCTGTAGGCATGCCTGTATATGAATATTCTTTTATACGCTGATCCCCTTCACCTGCAATGAAAAAAGTATTGCTGGACTTTATGTATGCAATCCCTTCGCAATCCCTTGTACTTATCCCATTGACTGCTGTTGTTTGTGGATTGATGTTTCCGAAAATGGAGTCGTTGCGAACAACGGATTCAATGCTTCCATTGTTTCTGTCTATGTTTATTTCAAATATATAGAAACCGTCGGTTTTTTCTTTGTCGCTTACAATTGCATAGAGATTGTCATTGATATGTGTTATGCCGCTGTAATTGCCGGTTTTTACACCCATTTTGTTTATGTTTTTTTGTTTCAGAATTTCAGTCTTGACATTCTGTGAAAACATGTTTGATGCCGTGAATGTATACATGCACAGTAGGATGATTGATATAGTGCGGTTCATAATGCAATTTTATATGGAAGTCTGTTTTTTTGTATCAGCTATAAACGGCATAACGCTTTCAATTAGCGTCTGTTTCCTTTCTTGAAGGTTCATTATCTGTTCTTCAAGGGTGTTTTTTGATATGAATTTGTACACGAATACCGAGTTGTGCTGTCCGATTCTGTGTGAACGGCTGATTGCTTGTTCTTCTGCTGATCTGTTCCACCATGGGTCCAGCAGGAACACATAATCCGCTGTCGTAAGATTCAGACCCACACCTCCAGCTTTCAGCGATATCAGAAAGTATTGGCATGAAGGTGAATCGTTGAATCTTTTGATTGCAAGTTCTCTATTGCTTGTTTCTCCTGTAAGCATTTCAAAATTCCACAGTCTAGACTTCATTTCTTCTGCAATAATTTTCAGAAATGATACTGATTCGGAGAAAAGGAGGACTTTATGGCATGTTCCATTGATATTTTCAAGTCTAGAGAATATTTCCGACATTTTTCCAGATCCTTCGCATAGAGTCTGTTTTGCCGATTTTTGTATGTTGTGTTCTACGTCGTCCTTTTCTTTTACCAGCATGGGGTGGTTTGCAATTTGCCTGAGTCGTGTTATTGCTGTAAGAACATGTATAGACGTACATTCATTCTCTGAAGACATGAAATTTTTTTCTAGTATGGCGCTTTTATACGACATAATCATATTTCTTGCTTTTGACAGCTCTTCCTCATATAAACGTTTCTGTTCTTCCTGCATTTCGCATACAATGGTTTCATCTTGTCTGCTAGGAAGGTCAGGCAGTACTTCTTCCTTTGTTCTTTTCAGAAAATATGGTTCTATTAGTTTTTTTAGAATTGCAGTCTTTTCGCTTTGCAGGTTGGATGTAATTGGCGCTATGTAGTTTCTGTTGAAAGCGTTGAAATCACCCAAAAGCGTAGGATTAAGAACATTCATCAGGCTCCACAGGTCGTTCAGGGAATTTTCCATAGGAGTACCGCTGAGGGCTTCCTTTTGGATACCGTTCAACATAAGAACCGATTTGTATATCTGCGAGTTTCGGTTTTTGAAGCATTGAGCCTCGTCGAAAACTATTATTCCATATTTGTATTTTGAGAGTTTTTCGATGTCGTTTCTCATTGTCTGATAGGTCGTCAGAACAACGTCCCATGTCATAATAGCTTCTCTCTTCTTTTTTCTTTCCTCTTGTGAACCTATGTATTCCATCACATTAAGTGAAGGGGCAAACCTCTTGAGCTCGTTTTTCCAGTTGTGGACAACTGATGCCGGTGATATTACTACACATGTCCTGTATGGTATATGTCCGTTTTGTGATTCATTATCGCATGTTTTGTCTTGACCTTGCATCTCGTCGTTTGAGAATAAAAGGTTTGGAGAACAGTCTGCATGCACGACACTTTCCTTTATTCCTATTTCTTTATATTTCAGTATAAGTGCGATTGTCTGTATCGTTTTTCCGAGTCCCATGTCGTCTGACAGACAGCATCCTGTATGCATCTGGAAATTGCGGAACAGCCATTCGTATCCTTCTTTCTGATAGTTTCGCAGTTTGGCGTTGAGTTTTATAGGAAGCGTAATGTTGTCTGTGCAGACTTCATTTATTTTGGTTCTACAAATATTATTGCCGTTTATTATGTTTTGCTGTGAGCGGTGGATGTATATTCTGTCACCTTTTTGCCTTCCGAATATTGCTGTTCCTGTATATTTTGCGAACCATTCTTCGGGTATGATGAAATAGCGTCCGTCATTAAGACGTACTTCTCGTTCTCCTTTTTGCAGATTTTCCTTTATTTCTGAGAATTTTATTATGGTTCCGTCTTCCAATACGATTTCTATGAAAAGCTGAAACCAATCATTTTCTCTGTTTATTGTTTGTCTTATTTCTGTCTTTCCTATGACATAAACATGATTGTTTTCCTGAGCAAAATCTATTTTGTTTTTCTGGAGGGCATCTGTATGTTCGTTAAGCCATTCTATCAGATTATACTTTGAACAGTATTCGGTAGGCATTCCGAGTTCACGGACCAGTTTGTCCATAACATGCCTTTCGAAATCTGTATCCCTGATGATTTTTACAAATCTGAATCCTTCATTTCCGTCTTCTTCAAGGCTTACGTATTTATCCCTTGGATTGTCGCTGCTGAAATTGATATTCTCTCCGTAACTGAAAGAAACATTAATTTTGCTTTTATTGAATATGTCTGTATGCAGTTGCAGTTTGCATGATATCTCCGGATGTTCTTCAACAACATCGAATCCTTCTGCAGAAATCTCGGACTTGTATACATTTTTCAGAATGAATTTTCTGAAATATTCATTCTGCATGTGTTTAGGTATGAAAATGCTTTCCTTTTCGATAAACGGTGATATTATTTTACCGCTGAAGTTGTCTGGAAGCATGAATATGGTAGTGTCTATAATCAGGACTCCAGGGTTTTCTGATATAAGTTTGGTGTAGTGTCTGCATGGAATGATTGTCGAATTGCCGTCTGTTAGTTTCAGAGTATAATCTATGCCGTTGTCAGTTTTTCTGAAACTCATTTTAGGAACAATCTCAGATTCTGAAAATTTGAGTATGTTCTTTTTCAGCAGTTCTTCTTTATTCTTTTGTCTGTAGAATATTTTTATGTCCAATTCGTCGGCAAGTTTTATAGCTTCGCAAACGTTCTTGTCCGACAATTGCTTTATGTATCCTTTTATTTTCTGTTCTCCTTTAATGTAGAAATCCTCAATCTTTCTGAATTTGTCCTTCCCGTATTTTTTATAAATGTTTTGAGGATCACATTTTGAACACAATTCAATAAGAATGCCCAGCTTTGACTTCGTATCATTGATTTCATCAGATTCTGTTTTGCATATTATGTCATAATAATAGTCTTTTTCGACTGCATTGTGGAGTGACAATGTGTTGAGTCCCCACATGTCGAAAGGCGATATAATAAGAATTGTGTCGTTTGCTGTCATACAGTTTCTCGTGATGCTTTATCTTATGCGTCTGTGCCACTTGAATATTCTGCCTGTGCCTCTTGATGCTGTGAAAACACCGCAGATTGTTATGATGAATCCCGCTATTGATATGGCACTTATCGGTTCGTTAAGTACAAAATGAGCTGTTATCAATGTTACAAGCGGATTGAAGTATATTAGATTGTTGGCTGGGACTGTCCCGATTTGTTTAACAGAAACGTTCCACAAGAAAAAGCACAGAAAAGATGCAATTATGCCCAAAAAGGCAAAATTGAATATTACTGTCGGTTGCTGTAGTTTTTCAATTGTTCCCGTGTGGTCTTCGAGAAACAGAACAGGCAAAATGGTCAATATTCCGTAGAAGAACAGTTTGCGAGTCATAAACAGCGAAGAATAGCGCTTTCCAAGATTCTGGCATATAATTGAATAGAACGACCAGCATAGTCCTGCCATCAGTGCCAGAAAGTCTCCTTTAGGACTTAGCTTAAGCATGAAATGTCCGTTGAACACAACGCATACAACTCCTGCAACGGCTATCATTGAACCAATTAAAAGATTTGGCGTTAGTTTTGCATTCTTGTAGAACAGTGGCATCAGCAATGCTGTATAGAGTGGGGTGATACAGGTTACAAGTGAGACGTTTGTTGTCAAAGTATACATCACTGCCGTGTTTTCTGCAAGAAAATAAACCGAGCCTCCGGTTATTCCTGTAAGGATAAACAGAAGCTCGTCTTTTTTTGAGTTTGCAAATAATTTTTTAGGTGCAAACGGTATTATGAGTATGTACGCTATAACATAACGCAGTGCCATTATTTCTGACGGAAGCATGCCGTGTTGTGTGAGTATCTTTGAAGATATGAATGTCATACCCCACATTGATACGCAGAACAGTGCACATATATAGTATAGGAGCCGTTTCATGTTTGTCATGTTTTTTTGTATTTGTATTGCGGCACCTGTTTACGTGCAGCCAGACTTTCAGTCTTGTCAGATTGCTTTTGCACTAGCCATGCGTTCAGCTGTAGCAAGTTCTGCAGATTTGCTGTATGTGTATGATTCAGCAATTGCTCTTTCGCTGCTGCATACCTTGCATTCGTTGAATCTTGTAGTACGTTTTTCCCAGACTGTTATGCCATTTCCGTATCTGTCCGTCATTTTTTCGTCATAGTGCATAACAATGGCGCCGTTTTTGATTTTTCCGTTTGTGAAGTGAAGCCTATAATGGTCTATGATTATATCTTCTGAATCAATAAAAGTGATAGAATTGTTGTCTTCTATCTCTATTGAACCTTCGCTTGCAACATACGCTGGGCGTAATGATTCATCTGCTTTGTAGATTGTAAACTTGCCGTTGTGGCTCATCTTGAAAATAAGTTGGGTATTCTTTATGTTGCATACCCATGACTTCTTCATGATGTCCATGTCAAACAAAAGCTGTATGGATGTCAGCGAATTGTTGGCATATCTCTTTGCTTTTACAGATATACACAACAAAGCACATATTGATGCAAATAATGCAACAACAGCTATGAATGCATATAATGAAAATGCAAAATAAGAAACTGTGGAAATGATTAACCCTGCAACACATGAAGATATTATCGCTTTTTTTGTGTTGCTGTGAAATTTTCTTTCAACTTTGATAGCGGCTCCTTCTGGCCGCGGTCGACTCGGAACGTCCATATTTGTGTTTAAATAGTTTGTCTGGCGCAAAGGTAACAATATTATACTATGTGTATGTATATCTGTATGCATATTTTAATATATTTAACAAATTCACCCCGAATACGTATAATTAATTTATAAGTTGTGAGATGTGTTTCTGATTTATGTGAATATGTTTTTTTGAAATGGCAGTCTTAAGGCTTGTAATGAAGTTCCTGCATTTAAACTAGTTGGTTTTGTTGGTGTTTCTCAATAGTTTTAGATATCTTTGCTATTGTAAGATGTTGTAGCAATGATTGTTGCTCGTGCATCTTGTATTTATGATCATATAAAATTATCAGTGTTATGTTGAAAAATATTTTGAAAAAGGATGTTGTGAAGGGAAAAGTGTTCTTCCAAGATTTCAAAGCGTTCGCTATAAAAGGTAACATGATAGATATGGCTGTCGGTGTTATAATTGGTGGGGCTTTTGGTAAAGTTGTATCGTCGTTGGTGAATGATATAATAATGCCTCCTTTGGGATACTTGATAGGGGGTGTTAATTTCAAGGATCTGAAGCTCGTTTTAAAGAATGCAGAAGTCAAAGATGGGGTTGAGACGGTAGCTGCCGTTTCTTTTAATTACGGAAGTTTCCTTCAGAACATATTTGACTTTTTAGTGATAGCATTTTCTGTTTTTGTGATGCTGAGAATTGCAAACAATCTTATGAAATCCAAAAAGGTAGTGCCGCCAGTGCCGGCTAAGCCTTCAAATGAAGAAATTCTTTTGACGGAAATTAGAGACTTGCTTAAAGAAAAGTGTAAAAGTGCAGAAGCAGATAAATGATCTTAATAAATGAAATACAGGCATTAATGAAATACAGGCATTATGGTTTTGTTGTTTCATATTCATAATGCCTGTATTTATCTTTATTTTTATGACTTAACCTAGACCATATTGTTTAGGTCTTTTTCTTCGATGTAGCTTAATTTTTTGCTTAGTATTACATTCCGGGTCTTTTCGCTGTCGTCTGTCTTGAAAACCAATATGCCTTTGCCTGCAAGGAGGAATGAGTATAGATAAGATATACCTATGCCTTCGTCAGAGAAGCTTCTTATAGCATCGGCCGCGCGTCCAGGTGTATTGTCGAGAGTTATTGCGAATACTTCTGAAACCTTAGCCGATATTCCTGCATTCTTTAGCGTTTCAAAGGCTCTTTCTGGTTCAGAACATATAATTCTGTATATTCCGTATTCTACAGTGTCAGAAATCGTTGATGCTATAAGCTGTATACCTGCCTCTTTGAACAGTTCCAGCACTTGGAGCAATGTTCCTGATTTGTTTTCTACAAAAACAGATAATTGATGTATTGTCATATAGTCTTTCCGTTATGTTTTGTCTTTTGATTATTGATTTGCTTTCATTGTCAGATTAGCGTTTTTCGCAGATCTTTTACTCTGACTGCTTTGCCTTCTTGTTTAGGCAGACTGCCTTTAGGCACGAGTTTGACTTGCGGAGTAATGAGTATTTCGTCTTTGAGTTGTCTCGTAATTTCGCGAGTCAGTTTCTGCATGTGTGCATAGTCATCGGTAAATTCGTTCAGTTCAACTTCAACACTCATTTCATCGTTTGCTTCAAGATTGTATAGAGTGATGAGGTAGTCTGTGCCGAGTTCCTTGAATTGCAGGAGTACATTTTCTATCTGGATTGGGAATATGTTTACACCCTTTAAGATGATCATGTCGTCGCTTCTTCCCTTCATGCGGTCGAGACGCTTATGATGGCGTCCGCACGGACATTCACCTGGCAATATGCGTGTCAGATCTCTGGTCCTATACCTTAGTAGAGGCATTGCCTCACGATTTATAGTTGTCAGTACAAGTTCTCCTATTTCTCCGTCTGGTACTGGCTCAAGTGTTTCAGGGTCGACAATTTCTACTATGTAGTAATCTTCCCATATATGCAGTCCGTTTTGTTCCGTGCACTCAAATGCAACTCCTGGACCACACATTTCTGACATTCCAAATGAATTGTATGCTTTGACGCCCAGCATTTGCTCAATGCGTTTGCGCTGCTCATCAGAGTGTGGCTCTGCCCCTATAATGAGTGTTTTAAGCTTTGTGTCCTTTTTGGGGTCAATACCCATTTCAACCATTACCTCGTACAGTCGGCTTGCATAACTTGGTATTGCATGCATGGCCGTTGTGCCGAAATCTGTTATGAATTTTATCTGACGTTTGGTGTTGCCTGCGGCAGCAGGTACGGTCAGCATCCCTAGATGTTCTGCACCATATTGGAAACCGAGTCCGCCTGTAAACATTCCGTATCCCGATGAATTCTGGAATACATCTGTTTTACGCAATCCTACCATATACAAGCATCTGGCAACTGCTTTTGCCCATTCGTCTAGGTCGCGTTGTGTGTGAAGTATTACAGTTGGAGTACCAGTAGTTCCGCTTGAAGAATGAAGCCTTACAACTTTTTCAAGTGGGACCGATGCCAAACCAAAAGGATAATTGTCGCGAAGATCCTGTTTTGTAGTAAATGGGATTTTTTTTAGGTCTTCAAGTGATTGTATATCTTCAGGCTTCAAACCGTTTTCTTCAAACCGCTTTTTATAGAATTCTGAATGCATGCACTGATTGATTGTTTTCTTCAGTCTTGTCAGTTGCAGGCTTTCAATTTCTTGCCTGGACATTGTCTCGAACTCTGGGTGCAGGTATTTGTCGTTTTCCATGTTTTTCCTTTCTGAGAATTGCTTGATGATTATATGTTTTTGTTTTTTAAGGCTTATGTTTCGACTTTTTGCTCTCTGACATTTTGATGTCGCGATCAGAGGCTTTGTGCTTATCTGTTCGCAAGATTCGCAAAAAAATATCATATATACAAATTTTCGCTTTAAAATATGTCGTTTGTGTATTGAATAAACCTTCGAATTGTAGCTTTAGCGGGTAAAAATGCAATAAGTCGAAATTATTTACCTAGAAATTTGTTTAAAATGTTGTTGCATTCTGATTTTATCGGGAAAAAATTCAGAAAATAGAAAATTAATACTAATTTTGGAAAACATAAATCATAACATGAACTAAAGAAATACGCTATGAAGAAGACATTATTGACTGCGTTGTTGGGGTTGACATCGCTTTGTGCAGGAGCGCAAAGTTCTCCTCATGCGCTTGGTGTTCATTTTGGAGCATCTACTTTGGATATAGAATATCAGTATCATTTCAGTCAGAAGAATTTTCTCGATGTTACAGCTGGTATATTTGATTTGGATGATGGTTTTGTAGCACAAGGAATCTACAATTGGAATATAAAAGAATGGAATTGGACTCCAAGCTTCGGCGTTTGGAAATTCTGGGGCGGTGTAGGAGGTGGTCTCGGTTATTATGATCACCATAATCATAATGGAATGCTGCTTGGTCCTGTAGGAACCCTAGGATTCGGTTTCACACTGCGAGATGTTCCTTTGACTGTAGGTATTGATTACAGACCGTGGGTAGCTTTTGTGATAGGTGACGATTTTGATATCGTTGATAAAGGATTCAGAAACTTAGGTCTTACGCTTACTTACAGATTCTGATATAGTTTATAAGGAATTTATTTCGTAAATGTAGTATAACGTTTATAGCGGAACAGGATGTGCAGACATTAGACATTCAGTTCCGCTATTTTTATGTGCAATTTAAAATTTTGATTGTTTATTATGATATTACTTGTCTGAAGACTGTTGGTGTATATCCTGTAGCTTTTTTGAATATCCTTGTGAAATGCTGCGGATATTGGAATCCTAGCGCGTAGGCAATTTCACTTATGCTTTTGCCTGATCCAAGCATCCATTCTTTGGCTACACTTACCAGCTTGTTTTGAATGTATTCTTGAGGTGTACGACCGGTCTCTTTTTTTACAAGATCTCCAAAATAGTTAGGTGATAGATTTACTCCTTCTGCAAAATATTTTACGGTAGGCAGTCCGAGCTTTTGAGGTTTCTCGTCTGTGAAATATGAGTCCAGCAGATCTTCAAATCTTATCAGTATATCCTTGTCTGCTTCAGAGCGTGTTTCGAACTGTCTTTCGTAGAAACGCATGCAGTAGTCCAGCAGTAGCCTTATGTTCATGCATATAATGTTTCTGCTGTGGCGGTCTGCAGGTCTATGCACTTCCGCATCAATTTTACTTAGGCTATCCCTGAAAATGTTTTTTTCTTCTTCGCTCAGATGGAGCGCTTCGTTTGAAGAATACGAAAAGAATGAGTAGTGTCGTATATCCTTGCCGAGCGAAGTGCCTCTTATCAGGTCTGGATGGAATATGAGGCCCAAGGCTGACGGACGTACGTTTGGGTTTGGGATTACTTCAACCACCTGTCCTGGTGCGAAGCTTGTGACAGTGCCTTCCTGATAGTCGTAGGTCTGTCTGCCGTACCGTAGGTCTCCGCATTTTGTCTGTTTCAGGTATATGGCGTATACCCCATAGTTGAGCGAGATGTGTTCTGGCGTTATTGTTGACTTCGACAAATCTGCCACTGATACCAGCGGATGAAATGTTTCTAGTCCGTACATGTTGTTATATTGCTCAACAGATTCTATTTTTATGACGTTTTCCATAATCAGCCTGTATTTTCGCTTTGTCTGCAAATTTAGTATTAATTTGTAGAAATTCCTGATTTTATAATCTGGAGATTATTGCGGGGATTCATTTCGTATGCAATAAGCAATATGTACATTGGCATACTTTTTCTGTAAAACTGGTCGTTTTATCAGTAAGATGTTTATGGATATGAAAGTTGTTTGTAAGTATATTTGCAATATGAAAATCTATAAATTGAATGTTATGAAAAAAGTTTTGATTTTATCGTCAAGTCCGCGGGCACACAGCAATTCTGACGCTCTCAGCAATGAATTTATGCGTGGTGTTGCCGATGCAGGATTGCATGTAGAGAAGATTTCCTTAAGAGATAAGAAAGTGCATCCGTGTATGGGATGTGACATTTGTAGTTCTACAGACCGTCCATGCCCGCAAAAGGATGATGCATCATACATTGTCAAGGCCATGATTGAGTCTGATGTGATAGTTATGGCCACTCCCGTATATTTTTATTCAATGTCGGCTCAGATGAAAGCTTTGATAGACCGATGCTGTGGCTTATACGGTAAAATGAATGATAAGGTGTTTTATTTCATTGCTTCAGCTGCAGAAGACGATCCTCATATTATGGATCGTGTGGTGGACAGCTTCAGAGGTTTTCTTGATTGTCTGGATAATCCTGTTGTTGCCGGTACAGTATTTTGTGGTGGAGTATGGCATGCTGGCGAAATTGCCGGAAGAGCGGAACTTCAAAAGGCGTATGAAATGGGACGCAGTGTTGCCGGCAGATAATTTTGTGATTTTAAAAAGATTGTTTATAAGTATAAATCGTCGGATATGACAATTGAAGAGTTTAGAGAGTATGTATTTCAGCGCAAGACGTTGGAAGGGGATGAAATAATGGAGTTTATGAATGTGATGAATGATGAAGCACGTAAATTGACTTCCGAACTCAATTCTTCTTATCATACTCAGGATGAAATACGCGAGATTTTTGCTCGTCTGACAGCAAGGCCTCTGGAACCGACTTTAAGGATTTTTCCTCCATTTTATACTGATTTCGGAAAGAATATTACTGTCGGGAAGAATGTATTCATAAATGCATGCTGTAATTTTCAGGATCATGGCGGAGTGAGCCTTGGCGACGGATGTTTGATAGGACACAATGTTGTATTTGCAACACTCAATCATGAATTGGCTCCAGAGAAACGTTCTTCAATGATTCCTGCACCTATAACTGTTGGTAGGAATGTATGGGTCGGTTCTAATTCCACAATTCTTTCGGGTGTGACCATAGGAGACAATGCCGTCATAGCTGCTGGTGCAGTAGTGACAAAAGATGTAGAGGCGAATACTGTAGTTGGCGGGGTTCCTGCCAAGTTTATCAAACGCATTGAAGTTTGATGCGTATATTTTTGATTTGTAATAATACCGGGGAATCGGCAAACAGAATTGTTTTGTCGATTCCCCGGTCCGTTTAAAAAGAGTGGGTGTGTATGTTTTCCTAAAACAAAGTGTTTATTGTTCCTCTGGTTTTTATTTATTGGTTCCGGCCGCTTTCAGGTACCATGCATCATCAACTGCTTCCAGCCAAGTATTCTTGTTTGTCTGAGGATTGCATTCAATTGCCAGATGCGAGAACCAGCTGTCGGGGGTTGCACCGTGCCAGTGCTCAACGTTTGGTGCTATTTCAACAATGTCGCCAGGCATGAGCAAACGTGCTTCTTTGCCTCTTTCCTGATACAAACCTTTACCACCTACTGCAATCAATATTTGTCCGCCAGTGTGGCTGTGCCAGTTGTTGCGGCATCCGGGTTCGAAGGTTACATTGTAGATCGGGCAATTGAGTGATTTTTCTTTGCTCAACTGAGCAAGGTATGATTGCCCGATGAAGAATTTCGAGTTGACCGGAGGGTTCGGACCGCCAACAGGAAATGCGCTCAGGTTTTCAGGTATACTGTCTGTGATGGTTTTTGTATTGTTGCTTTCAGGTGCAACTTCATTAAGGCATGCGATTGCATTTAACGTTTTGGGATAACCTATGAGCGGGAGCAGTCGCGTGGTTGCCTCTAACAGATATTCTTTGTCGTTGCCTACATTCAGATTGCCTGCAATGTGACCTTTTACTTGAGGTTCGCATCCGCCGAGCGATATGAGTATTGCATATGTTATAGCTTCACGTGTCTTTATGTCTAGTCCTGTGCGTGTGTAATAGTCTCCGAAACAATTTGCAGACAAATAGTCCTGAATGTGCTTTTGGTTGTCAGGAGCGGTGGCGCGCATCTTGTCAATCTGTTCGCCGAAAATAGACTTTTGCGTTTCAAGTCCTTTGCTGAATCTTGTTTCTGTTGTAGTTGTGGATTGCTCTTCTAAAGGTAATTCAACACCTTTAGATTCCAGAAATTCATTTGTGCTGGTTATAAAGTCAAGAGTTTTGCCCATACCGGCGTAAGGTACTGCATGGTAGAGCACTTCTTTGATTTCGACAGGAGTTACACCATTTTTCCAAGCCGATTCCAACATCTCATTATACATCGTGTGCGACTGCAGTGCTATGCACGACGCCATAGCCAGCATCGAGGTTGTTTTGGCGTCGATTTTGTTTCCATACTGCATTGCTTCATCAAAAGCGAAATTCCGAAGTATTTCTTCAAGCTCCGGATCCTTTTTAAGCAGTTCCTTATTCATATCCATATTGTTTTGTGCATTGGTTTGTTCGTTTAGTCCTGGTGCTGAAAATATCAGCGTTGCTGTAAGGCAGGACAGCATGAAATGTTTCATATTTATCGATTTTCTTGATGGTTGTAAGTAGTTGTTTATGAAGTGTGGCAACAGTATTTTATTGCAGACTACATGTTCGGCCGTTGTGTGCGTAGGGTATAATTGTCAAATCCCGGGTCTATCACGGCTTGTTGCAAAATAAGTGTATTTTCTCTGTATGGCTGTAATAGATTTTACTGATTGAACAACCATTATTACTGATATCATTATTCACTCTAGCTGTAATTATGGTATTTCATAATTGTGTGGTTTTGTTTGTCTATTTTCGACTTTTTATTTCAATTCAGATGGCTAATAGAATAATATACGTATTTTTGCATATATATTTGGATTATTGGCAAGCAATAGGTAATGATTGCATGTTTTTTTGATGTTGATGTCCAAGGTCAGTCTATACTATACACAACTCAAACTTATTATAAAATTACATGAAGAACAAATTAATTATTGCAGCGTTATTGTTGTCTTTGGTTTCTCCAGCCAAAGGCCAAAAGAGTAAAGAAACACCGTTCTCCGGTTATTTGTTTGCATATTTTGAAGGTAGTGGCGACGGCAACCTTCAAGAGCATCTTCGTTTTGCAGTCAGCGAAGATGCAAAGAACTGGTATGCTCTGAATGGAAATAGGCCGGTTATTAGCAGCGACACCATAAGCGAAAGCGGTGGTATCAGAGATCCGCATATATTGCGTGGCGAGGATGGCAGATATTATATTGTAGCAACTGATATGAAAGTAGCCAAGAACGGATGGAACGAAAATCCAGGAATCGTACTTCTCAGTTCTGATGACCTAGTTAATTGGCGCCATTCAAAAATTAATCTTGCCATGCAGTATGCAGAACATTTCAGTGATGCTTATTGGGTGTGGGCACCACAGACAATCTATGACCGCAAGGCCAAGAAATATATGATTTATTTTACACTCCAGCGCACCGGCGACGGACGCAAAAGTCTTATTACTTATTATGCTTATGCAAACAAGGATTTCACGGATTTTGAAAGCGAACCGAAAGTCTTGTTCAGCGCGAAGTATGGAAGTATCGATAACGATATTATAGAATATAAAGGCAAATACCATCTTTTCTATAAAGGAAACACAAAGGATAAGGATGGTAAGGAAATAAAGAATGGAATACAGCATGCGACATCAAAGTCGCTTCATGGAAAGTGGAAAGAAGACTTCAAGTATCTTGATGCTTATGCTGACACAAGGACTGGGGTAGAAGGTAGCGGTGTCTTCAAATTGAACGACCGAGATGAGTTCGTTCTTATGTACGATTTGTACAGTAGTGGCCGATACGAATATCAGACATCGAAAGATCTTGTACATTTCAGTAAGGAGCCTCAGTCGTTTAGAAAGAATTTCTTTCCACGACATGGAACAGTTTGTTCCGTAACAGCAGAAGAGCTGGACCGTTTACAGCGTAAGTGGGGATATGTACTGACTCACGATTTTGAAAGCAACGGAAATCCTATCATACGTGACAAGCACACTGCCGATCCTGCAGTATTGGTGAAAGGTGATACTTTGTGGCTTTTTGCCGGACATGATATGAACGGAAATCAGCGCAATTATGTTATGAGTGACTGGTTGCTTTATTCAACTACTGATATGCGCCATTGGACTGAACATCCTTCGCCTCTGCATATTGATGATTTTAAATGGGCTAAGAGCAAGCAAGCTTATGCCGGACACGTAGTTGAGCGTAACGGCAAATTCTATTGGTATGTAAGCACGAATTGGTGCGGTATAGGTGTTGCTGTGGCCGATCGTATTACTGGTCCGTATAAGGATGCTCTGGGCAAGCCTCTTTTGACAAATAAGGACTGTTATGTCTCAGACCACAGCTGGGCATGTATTGATCCAGCCATTTTTATAGACGATGATGGACAGGCTTATATTTTCTGGGGAAATCGTCATTGCTATTATGCGAAGTTGAAGGATAATATGATTGAAATCGATGGTCCTGTGCACCATATAGAAATCGATGAGAGCCATCCGTTCACAGAGGCACCGTGGGTACATAAATACAATGGAAAGTATTATTTGACGTATGCTTCAGAATGGCCTGAAAAGATTGCCTATGCTGTATCTGACAATGTTGGTGGTCCGTATAAGCCAGTTGGCATAATAAGCGAAATCGCCGGAAATTCTAACACAACTCATCCTGCAATTGTAAATTTCAAAGGTCAGTGGATATTCTTCTCACATAATGGAGGACTTCCGGATGGAACAAGTTACAGCCGTTCTATTATTGCTGAACCTATGTTCTATAACAGTGATGGTACGATAAAGAATATTCCTCCTACAGCACAAGGTGTGGGCTTGATCAAATGATTTCCCCAGGTCGCTTTGCATGGATATTATACGTGGCATTGTAAAATGCTTTCGATTATAAAGATGAAATTTTAAGCAAATTTGTTGCAAATGATAATGGCGTATGATCATTGGTGTTAAACCTTGTTCATACGCCATTTTTATGTGCCTTTGTCAGACGTTATGTGCAGATTGTGGCGGTATTCTTAGAATTACATAGGAGTGCATACAACATTTCTGATTCTGCCTTTGAATCCCATATTTACATCTCCAATTGTTTGTAATGGGAAAATCAGGGTTTCCTGATATCTGGTTTGAATTTTCTTATTGTTGCGCTTGTTGAACTGCACTTTTGTTCTCCCTTCAAGTCTTTCTGCTATCTCACCATTAACAATAAGTGTTGTACCCTTTATATCTCCTTCAATCCTTATTTTTGTCCAGCTGTTATTTGCAAGTTTGAAATTGTGGAATACGAATTCATACCCATCTCTACGGAATGCAAGTTTTCCTGTGTTCTGCCAGTTTGCTATGAATTCGGAGTGTGGGCCTTTGAACAGTATTGCATCGATTGCCGGTAAGGAATCCTGATACAATTCAAATTCTACAGCGTATGGATAGCCGATTTCAGCAACGGATGTATATATGGTATCATTGCCGTTCAGTATTATTTCTTTATCATTTTCTGTTAATACAACTCGTTTTGCTACTTTTGCCGATAGATTCACTCCTGGTGCTTCTGGCATAGCTTTGCACAGCGCTTCAAACTCTTCGTATGGCACATACTTCTGATTCTCGCCCTTCCATAATTTGTCGGACAAAAGCTGCATGGCTGGAAAACATCTTACGTGCACGTCCTGTTCGCTGATGCCGTTGCCGATTCTGTCATTCCAAACAGCAAACATTGCACCCAATAGATTGGGATTTTTGTTTATTTTATGTCCTTCTCGCATCATCTCTGGTGTCCAATTGTTGTAAAGCCATTTACAGTCAAGAAAATCATGGTAATAGTCCACTGCTGGAACTATATATAAGAACTGGTCGCACATGTTTACTACTTTTGCGCCTGCGTTTATAGCTGTTTCCAAATCCATCCACCAGTAATTCCATGCACTGACAACTGTGCCGTTAAGATCCACATTTGTTTTTCCCTTCATCGAATTGAGACTGCCCCATAAGCGGGGAGTTTTACCGTACTTCTTTATTGGCTCGATATAATGGTTTGTGAAATGTCTGAACTGTTCAGCTTCTTTGGTGTTGTATTCATCTGTGCCGATATGGACTTCTGGACCAACAAACACCGGATCGTCGCCGGAGAGGTACTCGTCAAATAGTGAATCCAGAAATTCATAAACTTCTTTTTTGTATAAGTCTAGATGATCAAATCCATATTCGGCACTGTTTGATGCTGCCAGGTTGGGATTGCAGTGGGTGAAGGCTAGTGAATGTGCCGGAACGTCGATTTCTGGTATAATTTTGATTCCATAGGTAATAGCCGTCTTTTGCAACTGCTTGAAATCCTCTTTAGTGTAGTATCCGTCTTTTGATGTTAGTCCTGGAACTCTGCTTTCCAATCTGAATGCTGAATAAGTGTTGTTCCAGTTTCCTCCGGCAAATTCTACGAATCCATTATCATTTAGATGTATGTGGAATTCGTTCATCTTGTAGAATGCCATAATCTTTATGTAGTCCTTAAGAAAATCCATTGAAAAGAATTTTCTTCCAGCATCAAGCATGAATCCTCTAGCTTTATAACGTGGAAAATCTATGGCACACCCTTTTTGCAGTCCATTAGGCTGGTTGTATATCATTTGAAGTAATGTACGCGTGCCCCAGAATACTCCTTTGGTGTGTGGAGCCGTAATTTCCACTCTTTTATTAATGTTTATCTTATAGCTCTCTTCTCCATGTGAGGAAATGTCTTCGTTGAGTGACAATAAAATGCTTTTTGCTTCTCTTTTGTTTTCTGAAACTGTAACCTTGTAGTCATATCCGAACATGTACTTCAAATCTTCAGAAAGTGTTTTGGCTGTGTTGTAGAGTAAGCACGAGTCTTTTTTGTTTACGTATATGAATCCTTTTTCAGGAACAGTATAAGTCCCTTTGGTGCTTTTCCACGATTGCAATGCAGGGATAACCTTTGGTACTGGGTTTTGAGCATGAGGGGCGAAATAAACGTTTATGAGAAACAAAAAAATAAATATTCTTTTCATAGCATTCTGACTTTATCTAAATAACGCTTTCGGCGTCGAGATTGTTTCAGACATATCAGAAATGTATGATACATAAATCTATTTTATATACCCCTCAAGTAAAATCGTAAATATGGGAAAGTGCTTATAACAAAAAAAGAGAACCTTCAATGTGAAGATTCTCTTTTGGAGGGTGGAGGGTGGGGCTCGAACCCACGACATTCAGAACCACAATCTGACGCTCTAACCAACTGAACTACATCCACCGTGTTTGCTTCGTTCCCGAAAGCGAGTGCAAATATAGAGGCTTTTTTTGAAACTGCAAAATTTACGAGCTAAAAATTTAAGTTTTGCTGTAATTTTTTCTTTTTTGAACGTTTCTTGCGTCGGAACGAACGTTCTTAAGCCTCAATACGCATCTTTTTTATCATTATTTATAATACTCCTTTTTGCCTGCAGCCAATGTGTTTTTCATCAGTGAACAGATGGTCATTGGACCTACGCCACCTGGTACAGGAGTAATGTATGAGCATTTAGGTGCAACTTCATCGAACTTGACATCTCCGTTAAGTCTGAATCCGCTTTTCTTGCTTGCGTCAGGCACTCTTGTTGTACCAACATCGATAACAACTGCACCTTCCTTCACCATGTCTCCTGTGAGGAAGTTTGGTTGTCCGATAGCTGCAATAATAATGTCGGCATCGAGGCATTCTTTCTTTATGTCCTTTGTATGACTGTGGCATACTGTCACAGTTGCATCGCCTGGATAAGCTTTCTGCATCATCAGCTGTGCCATAGGTTTTCCTACAATGTTGCTTCGTCCCAGCACCACGCACTTTTTGCCCTTTGTTTCGATGTTGTATCTTTTGAGCAGTTCCATAATGCCGTTTGGAGTTGCCGAAATATAGCATGGCAATCCAATCGACATTCTTCCTACGTTGATAGGGTGGAAGCCGTCGACGTCTTTTCTGTAGTCAATTGCTTCTATGATTTTCTGTTCAGAAATATGCTTTGGTAAAGGGAGCTGTACAATGAATCCGTCAACATCGTCATCGTTGTTGAGTTCATTTACCTTGGCCAGCAGTTCCTCTTCTGTTATGTTGTCTTCAAATCTGATAAGAGTAGATTTGAATCCGCATTCCTCACATGCGATAACCTTGTTCTTTACGTAAGTTTCGCTTCCGCCGTCATGACCTACCAGGATAGCAGCTAGGTGAGGGCGCTTTCCGCCGTTGTTTATTATTTCATTTACTTCTGCTGCTATTTCTTTTTTTATGGCAGCGGCAGTGGCTTTTCCGTCAATCAGTGTCATGTTGAAGTCCTCCATCAGAATTTCGGCATTCCTGGCATTTTGCCCATCTTGCCCATGAGTGATGCCATTTTGTTGCCGGTCATCATTTTCATCATCTTTCTCATCTGCTCAAACTGTTTGGTTATTCTGTTAACCTCGTCGATTGAGTTTCCGCTTCCCTGTGCAATTCTTCTCTTACGGCTCAGATTGAGGCATTCTGGATGTTCGCGCTCGTATGGAGTCATAGATCCAATCATTGCTTCAACGCTCTTGAATACATTGTCGTCGATATCGAGATCTTTTGTCAGCTTTCCTACACCAGGTATCATTTGTGCAAGATCCTTGATATTTCCCATTCTCTTTATCTGCTGGATCTGTCCAAGGAAATCGTTGTAGTCGAATTTGTTCTTTGCGATTTTTTTCTGGAGCTTCTTTGCTTCAGCCTCGTCAAACTGTTCCTGTGCTCTTTCTACGAGTGAAACGATATCACCCATTCCGAGGATACGGTCTGCCATTCTTGATGGGTGGAACACGTCTATGGCCTCCATCTTTTCACCAGTACCGATGAACTTGATAGGCTTGTGAACCACGGTTCTGATAGAAAGCGCTGCACCACCTCTGGTGTCACCGTCGAGTTTGGTAAGTACTACACCGTCGAAGTCAAGTCTTTCGTTGAATTCTTTAGCAGTATTTACAGCATCCTGTCCGGTCATAGAGTCAACGACGAAGAGTGTCTCATCCGGCTTGATGGCTTCTTTGATGTTCTGTATCTCCTGCATCATCTGTTCGTCAACAGCGAGACGTCCTGCTGTATCGACGATAACCAGATCGTATCCTTTTGTCTTTGCCTCCTTTATTGCATTCTGGGCAATTGTTACAGGATTCTTTTCGTTTTCTTCTGTATATACAGGGACACCTATCTGTTCTCCAACGACTTTGAGCTGTTCGATGGCTGCAGGTCTGTATACGTCGCAGGCAACAAGAAGAGGTTTCTTGTTCTTCTTTGTTTTCTGCATCAAAGCAAGTTTGCCTGAGAATGTGGTCTTACCTGAACCCTGGAGACCGGACATGAGAACAATAGCCGGGTGGCCTTTGAGTTCGAGTTCTACAGCTTCCTTACCCATCAGGTCTGTCAGCTCATCGTGCACGATTTTTACCATCAGCTGGCTTGGCTTGACAGCTGTGAGCACATTTTGTCCGAGGGCTTTCTGCTTTACTGTATCAGTGAATGTTTTGGCAACCTTATAGTTGACATCGGCCTCGAGAAGGGCTTTTCTGACGTCTTTGAGGGTTTCTGCAACGTTTATTTCTGTGATTTTACCTTCGCCCTTGAGTATTTTGAATGATCTTTCAAGGCGTTCGCTTAAATTGTCAAACATGTATGTTATTGTTTATTTTGATTTATTCTGTTATTGATTTTTGTCGTTTCTCTTGAATCCGTGGTATACCATAAATATTACAATCAATGCCAAAAGGACAATAACTGCTATTCCTATTATATGACTGTAGTGTGATATGGTATTTATCAGTTCTTCCTTGCTTACCTGAGTATGGAAAGCCACACCTATACCAACAAGTATTGAGTTCCATATACATGCACCTATGCATGTGTACAGGATGAAGCTGAACATATTCATGCGTGCAAGTCCGGCAGGGATGGATATAAGCTGTCTGATGGCTGGTATCATTCGTCCTACAAGAGTTGAAATGGCGCCATGCTTGTCGAAAAATTTTTCAGCCTGCTCCACCTTTCTTTGGTTTATGAGGCACATGTGTCCGAAACGGCTGTTGGCAAAAGCGTATACAATCGGGCGTCCGAGGAAATAGGCCAGTCCGTAATTGATCAGAGCGCCAAGCAGTGCACCAATTGTTCCGCAGAGTATAATCATAGGAATACTCATCTTTCCTTCCGCTGCGGCCATGTATGCTGCAGGAATCATTACCACTTCTGATGGGAAAGGAATGAACGAACTTTCTATGGTCATGAATACAATTATCCAAAAGTAATTGAGGTTGTCCAATGCACCTCCAGTAAGTTCTACGATCAAATCTTCCATGCTGTCAATATTTTTCAGTTTGCAAAATTACTAATTTTCTGCTTATTCTTTATGATTTTATATGATATTTGATTGAATAAGCCATTTGTCCACAGTAGCTGTTGGATTTCGTTTTTGTCGCGTTTTTCATGTTGAATAGCTCATGATATAGCAGAAAAATCACTATTTATGCTAGTTTGGTGCTTTTTTAGTGTATAAAAAACGCTTATTCTTTTGTCAATTCAAATAAAAGCTCTATATTTGCACCCGTCAAAACAAAATGGGTAAGTCCTATACGACCAGCTCCTTGTGAATCCTCCAGGGCTTGATCGCAGCAAAGGCAGTTGGTTGTAGCGGCGCGATATAGCAAGCTTACCCACCCGCCTCTTTAGCTCAGTTGGCCAGAGCACGTGATTTGTAATCTCGGGGTCGTTGGTTCGAATCCGACAAGAGGCTCAGAAAGCACTAAGGAAAGATTTTTCGGAATCTTTCCTTTTTTTTGTTTTTTGCTGGTACATGGCATTGAATGCCTGCATCGTTTTCATGTCTGACTGTGTTCTGTTTATGGCAGAGCGCTGACGTATTTTACATTATTTCTCTTTCAGCTTATGGAAAATAAGGATATAGATCAGTTGTGGTGCGATATAGAAGAGATTCAGAAATCAGATCTTTCTATATCCGATAAGTATTCTCGTTACTATCATCTGCTCCTTCGTGTATGTGTGATACTTACAAGCAGTCTTTCAGCTGAATATAATGACCTTTTTTCCAGACTCCGTGCCGTGTGCCGTCTTACCGGTTATCTGCTTTATGACATCGACCGTTTCAGATGGCGAGCCCACAGAGTTATGTTGGGTGACGATGTTCCGGATGAACAAACATTCATGGCTGATGCCAAAGTTTTCTGTGAAGCAATTGCGCATTTCACGGTTTCTCACGTACCAGCTTCGCTTTCTGCACTGTTTCCCGTTGAATTGACGGCTAGACCATTAGAGCACACATGGGAGAAGAAGGGAAAGAGTTTGCGCCTTGTTGTCGAGCAGTGCGACGACCACTACATATACTGCCGGAGCCGTGAGCTTCCTGACACCGACATGCTGAAGATTCCCGTTGATTTCAGCGATATGGTCAGATCCGTCTTGCCTTATCTGTGTGAAGGTCTGCAGATTAATGCTGTATACTATACTTTAGGTCAGCAAGGTGAGGTATATCCTGACATTGTTGTTGTGGATCCTGACAACTTGGTGGATATCAGTACACTTTCAGCCTGCATCCGTAATTATGGTTCAAGTCCTTTCAACTATCTGTTTTCTCTGTTTGAAAGGCGCAGCAAGACATCTGCTATACTGTTGGGTAATGCCGCCAACAGGTTTCTCGATGACTGCATCAACGATCCTGAGGCTTGTTTCGATAAATCCATTCAGACTGTTTTTCATGAAGACATGCTTGCTTTCACGGCATGTGCCGATATAGACCGCGATTTTTTTGTAAAGGCACGGGCGCAGTTCAACAACATACACCATGTAGTTACCGATGTTTTCGAACGTGAGTTTGCCGGCTACAGCCACGGCAATGTTTTCCTCGAACCGTCTTTTTTCTGTGAAACCTTGGGGCTTCAGGGACGTATGGACTTTCTTCAGGCTGATATGCGCAACCTTGTCGAACTGAAAAGCGGCAAGGCCGACGATTACCGCAATGCGCCGCGGATGGAGCATCTCATACAGATGATTTTGTATAAAGAAATATTGTTCTGCAACCTCGGTATCAACCGTCAGCATGTCGGCGGTTATCTCTTGTATTCTGCTTATCCCAAGCTCTACGAGCAGCGTACAGTCCGCGATTGGGTGGTTAAGGCCATTGAGACGCGCAATGCCATAGTTATGCTCGAAAAGAGCCTGCGTGAAGGTCGCGGCAATGAACTTATTCAGTGTCTTGATGTTGAGGACCTCAATGAAAACTGTGTTTCCGGAAAGTTATGGAACGACTATCAGAAGCCGGTGCTTGACAAGATTCTATCTGTTCTTCATTCCATGGATAGTCTGACTTCCGCATATTTCTATGCGTTCTTACAGTTCATCGAGCGTGAGCAGTATCACAGCAAAGTAGGTGACAACCGTCTTGATTCCACACGCGGTATGGCCAGTCTCTGGAACGCTGATCGCGAATCAAAGCTTCTCAATGGCGACATGCTTGCCGACCTGCATATTATTGATGTTTCCGGCAGTTCTGCCATCCAACAGCTTATTGTGGCTGTGCCTGAGCTTGGCGGATGTATGCAACCGAATTTCAGGGTGGGAGATGCCGCTGTTTTATACGAGTGCACAGGACCGGCAGATACCGTGGCTGATCATCAGATTATAAGATGTTCTGTCGAGCGTTTCTCGGGCGACATACTTCATCTTCGTTTGCGCAACCCTCAGCATAATGCATCTCTATTCAGAAAAGATGCTGTATATGCTCTTGAACACGATTATATTGAGTCGTCCTTCAGGCTTCTTTATTCCAATCTTTTCTCTTTCCTGACATCTGACATCAGTAGGCGCGAACTGATTCTCAATCGTCGCCAGCCGGAGACTAATCCTGCTGTCAGTCTTAACAGACGTTATCTGAATCCTCAGATTGACAGCATTATTCTTCGTGCCAAACAGGCTCAGGACCTCTTCCTGCTTGTTGGACCTCCGGGAACTGGCAAAACGTCCGTTGCCCTGAAATCCATGGTCGAAGAGTTTATGAGCGACGGATGCCGATTGCTGCTGGTGGCATATACGAATCGTGCTGTAGATGAAATCTGTTCTATGCTTTCTTCCGTTGAAGGGGGTCCGGACTATGTCCGTTTGGGAAGCGAATTGTCTTGCGGTCCCGAATTCCGTGAGCACCTTATTGAGAACAAGGTGCCTCGTGGTGCTGGTCGAAAAGGTGTTGCAGAACTCATGGACAGGGTGAAGATTGTTGTTGGTACTCTTACTTCTATAAACGGTCATATCGAGCTGTTCAGTCTCTGCCATTTTGACGTGGCAATAATTGATGAGGCTTCTCAAATACTTGAACCCCAAATGCTTGGCCTTGTTTGTGCAAGCGATGATAAAGGCCGTTGTGCTATAGATCGTTTCATCATGGTGGGCGATCACAAACAGCTTCCTGCGGTTGTAGTACAGCCAGAAGAGTATTCTTCCGTAACAGATGAACAGCTTCGCGGTATAGGACTGAAGAATTGCCGTAACTCAATGTTTGAACGTCTTATGTCACTTCATTGGGACAACCCGTCTGTGGTGGCTACGTTGGACCATCAGGGACGCATGCACCCGGACATTGCATCCTTTGCCAGTCGTCTGTTCTATGGAGGTAACCTCATGCCGGTGCCTGTTGCGCATCAGAAACGCACCACTTTGCCATTTACCGAGTACACTGTAGATGATGCTTATTTTGCTACCACGCGCCTTGGTTTCATAGATGTTCCTGCCCCTTCTGCCGTGGAAGATTCGCCTCACAGCAATCAGGCTGAAGCAAGGATGGTGGCACATATCGTAGATGCGTTCAGAAAACTCTATGCAATAAACTCAATGCCTTTCCGTGCTGAATCTGAAATCGGAATTATCGTACCGTTCAGACGTCAGATAGCAATGGTCTTGTCAGAAATGCATCGCTTAGGCATAGAAGGTTGCGACGATATGACCATCGATACTGTTGAGCGTTATCAAGGAAGTCAGCGCAACATCATAATCTATGCAACCACAGTCACCCGTTCTTACGAAATGGAATTGCTCTCAAACACCGTCGAAATAGAGGGTGCAGAAGTAGATAGAAAACTCAATGTAGCAATGACGCGCGCCAAAGAGCAAATGTTTGTAGTCGGATGCAGAACCCTTCTTGAAAAGAACGCGCTTTATCGAGAACTTATCGCTTCTTCGGCTTGTACTAGTATGGATGAGCTTATACAAGGATGAGAGCGTGTGCTTTATCTTGCAAAATCTTCTCAGAGTCTTTTTTTAGTTTTTGATTTGCAATAAAAAACTTGCGCACCTGCAATGATGATGTTTGCAGTGTGCGCAAGTAAAAGTCAGTCTTTAGTGACTGAAATGTTTCTTATAGAAACGAAGATATAGTCTTATTTGTTTTTCTTCGTATCGTTGGCATTCGTCAACAATTTGCCTTGATATTCTCCGGTCAATGTCTTCAAGAATGCTACAATCTTTTTCACTTCTTCTTGTGACAAATCTACGCCTACCTCATATTTGGCCATGGACAGCACGGCATCTTCCAGTGTGGCCTGTGTTGCGTCATGGTAATATGGTGCTGTCAGAGCTATATTGCGCAAGCCTGGAACTTTGAAGCGGTGACGGTCTCTTTCGTTCTTTGTCTCCTTGAAACGACCATTATCCTCTATAGTAAGTTCGGTTCCACGATCTGCAAAATAATCAGCCTTGATGCCCATCAGTTCGTATGACTGTCCGCCAAGGTTTTCACCGACATGACAAGTTGCACAGTTGTATTTCTTGAACAAGTCATATCCTGCAACTTCCTCGTCGTTCATAGCTGTTTTATCTCCCTTCAAGTATTTGTCGAAACGAGAATTAGGAGTCAGCAATGTCTTTTCAAATTCCTGAATGGCATTTGTAATATTTGCCTGATTGATGCCGTCTGGATACACTTCTGTAAATGCTTTTTTGAATGATGCATCAGCATTAAGTTTCTCGCAGATTTCATCGAATGACTTGCAAGCCATTTCAACTGGATTCAATGGAGGTCCTGCTGCCTGGTCTGCCAGTGTAGCTGCGCGTCCATCCCAGAACTGAACGAAATTATATACGGCATTGTAGACTGTAGGTGCGTTTACACCTCCAAACTGTCCGCCAACACCTTCTGAGAAAGCCTTGTTGTCTACACCACCAGTATTCAATCCGTGGCAAGTAGAACATGACACTGTGTTGTCGGCTGACAGACGTACGTCGTGGAACAACATGTTACCCAATATTACCTTACGAATATCAACAGGAATAGAATCCTGAACAGGACGGACACTCTCATTAGTCCACTGCTTGTCTGCCAATGGATTAGGGTAAAAGGCTTCGCGTTGTGACTTGACCCAAGCAAGCGCCATCTGCTTTTCGGTATCGGTAATTGAAGATCCCCAGTGAACCAGGTAATACTTAGCAAGCGGCATTGTGCCATCAGCAATCACTTTTTCTACTTTTGCCAAATCCACTTCGTTGATTTTTTCGCCCTTCTTCAATGCCTCTACCATAGGAGTCATGTCGAATGAACGATACCCCAAGCGGATGTCTTCTTTCACCTGTTTGCCTGCTACCGGAAGTTCTGCATAGAAAGGCAACTCCGGATTTGCTGAATGACAGGCAATACAGCCGCTGCTTTCGATAATCTCTTCCATTTGTGCATTGCTTTCCAGGTTGGCGGAAGGTGCTTTGTTCACCAACCGATAGACCACGCAAAGCACGATGGCCACCACCAGTACGGAAAGAATAATCTTCGAACTTTTTTTCATAAGAAAATGAATTAAAAAATTAAATAACCAGTATATATTAAAAATAAGACTATGATCGAGAATACAAGTGTATGCTTTGTTGGGCTGCCGGAAGATAGTTTACTCCGTACCAGCACATCTGCAGCGACAGGAAAGACGCGACAAGTATCCAGTAGAGTGCCTTTGGAGAGGCTTTTCGGAACAGTCTCAAGTGGATATACAGCAGATAGCCGGTCCAAGTCACTGCAGCCCAAGTCTCTTTAGGGTCCCAGCTCCAGTAATGCCCCCAAGCGGCTTTCGCCCAGATAGCTCCTGTAAGCATTCCGACAGTAAGAAAGGCCACTCCTGTATAGACCTGCTTGTCAATCGCTTCCAGATAATTGGAATTATGCTTGAAAAGTCCCATACATGACATGATAAAGGCGCATCCCAACACTGAATAAGAAAACATGTATATTGTGACGTGGGGGATGAACCACGGGCTTTGCAGTGCCGGCATGAGTGACTGATCATGGATTTCAGGCTTCAGAATATTGATTATTGCAAATACCGCTCCAACGACAGTAGAGAAGCATAAAATCCATGGATATTTCCAGCGTATGTAGGTCAACAGTCCCGATATACCCATAAAGAATGAGTACCACAATCGGGTTTCGCCCATTGTACGTAGTGGTGGACGATGCAAGTTTAGCCAAAATCCTGCAATAAAGACTGCGAAGACCGTAATGCCAAGTAATGTGAGCAGGATGGCCCAGCGACTTCGTTCTTTGGAGAATAGAGCAAATAGTGCACCGCTCAGCCACAAAACAATGGCCGAAATGGCAAACCATTCAAAATTGTTCCACGTTATTATCATAGCAACTAAACATTAGTTTTTATATGTCAAGTCAGCAAGCAGTCTCAGAGTGAAGATTTTCCCGTCTGTCTGGACCTGCCAAGAACAGCAGACAACTTCCGCACAGCATCATCACTATGCCCAGCAACATGAGGTGTTTCAACGGCTCACGCACAATCTGGACTATGCAGTATTGTGGTTGCGGCGACTGCATATCATAAGATGCCAGATAATAATCTTCTGCCCAGTTTGCCGCATAAGGATGGTTGACTTCCAGATGAGCAGGCTCGCCGTCTATTGAAATTTCTGCTGAAAAATGGCGCGGGGCTCCATTGGGATAATGCTCAACAACAAAATCTGTCAACTGCAATGCCTTCGGCAGATAAATTGGATTTCCTTGTTCTGTAAATGCTTCATTATTTGGCGACCTGCGGAACACAGGTATGCGCAATGTCTGTTCTTCGGCACTGCCTATGAATCCTGCAAAAAGAGCCAACCACAGACCTGCATGATTAAGCACGAAGCGCCACCTGTTGCGTCCTGGAAGGAAGCCTCTTTTCAGTGTGATCATGCCCAAATGGGTAAGCAACAAGAATAATCCTGTCACAAATATCCATGAGGATGTAAAATTATAGCATCCCAAGCGGGAGAAGATGTCCGACTTTTCTGCTATTTCCTGTGCTGAAAGCTGTGGAAACAAACCGATGACCAAACAGCCTGCCAGAAACCATCCCAGAGTCCAGTATGTGGATTGTCGGGAAATACATATTCGAACGAATCGGGAATGCCGATGTTCTTTATATGCATACACCATTCCTACAGTCCAAAGCAATGCTATAAGGACATCCAGCGGAAAGGCTAGAAAGGCAAATGGGAAATTTCCAAAAATACATTGTATTACCACTGAAAGCAACAACAATAAAATGAATGGCAAATTAGTCTTTGAGTTCATTCATCGATGATTTATGAAATAAAGTACAAATATAACGAATTTGTTTATTAAAATAGGAGACTTTATTTTATTAACAATAATGGTGCATGTAATCAGATTTGTTTATTTAGTTTTTGTTGCTTCTATTTCTGTTTCTTGTTTTTATTAGGGGTATGTGCCGGATTATAGGAATGATACTGTAATTGGGAGATTTGTTTTGTTTGAATGTTTTAGTAATAGACTTTTATGGTGTTTTTATTGAATGGTTTTTCGAATAAAAAACTGGCGCACATGCTGTGATGTATGCAGTGTACGCCAGTAAAAATTCTGTACATATTTTTTTTGTTGATATAGTTTTTCAGTCCGGTTTCGGAGCTATGCCGAAGTTGTCGTAGAGGTGCTGCCATTCTGCAATGTCCCTCTTGATTTCAAGAACATTGTCGTATCTCTTTGCCGGATCTTCCTGAGTGCACTTGATGGCTATCCTCTTGAGGTGGTTGCTTGCTCTTGTAGGGTCGTGGCGTCTGGTTTCGATGATGAGTTTTAGAACTGTTCCGAATTGCCAGATGTCTGATTTTGGCGTAACCTTGGCAACCTCTTTCTTTAGTTCTGGTGGGCAGAAGTCGCCGTATCCGTTGCCGATAGGAATCTTGTTGTAGTATGCAGGGGCAATACCCAAATTGAGAAGCTGCATGTCGTATGTGCCGTCAGCCTTTATGAGGATGTTGTCTGGGCAGATGTCGAGATGGCAAAGTCCTTTTTTGTGAAGGAAATCGAGTGTGTCGAGCAACTGGTTGCAGAACTTTATTGTTGTGCTTCTCTTGAAGAAGTATGGTTGCTTAACCACAACGAACTCGTCGAGTGTCCATCCTGGTGTATACTTATATATTCCGCATTTTTCGGACTCTATATAATCTTCTATTTTAGTGAGATATCTGCATTCTTCCAGATTAAGCTCTTTGAACAGATTGTATTCCTGTTCGAGAAGGTTGGCGAACTGAGGGTAGGAGCTGACAAAGCTGTCTGTAAGTTTCTTAAGGACCAGTCGTTCCTTATTCTTGTTTTTGTCGTCAGACAGAATCAGCTCATAGCATTCTGACGTGTGTCCGCCTCCGAGCATTTTGCTTCGGGCACTGTAGTGTCTGCCCTCGAACTCGATGTCGGCACGCTTAAGCTGTCCCAGCGTATATGAATTGTTTCCTGAGAACATATCCGATATGCTGTTGATTATTCCTGACAGTGATGTAAGGAAGCTTTCGTTCTTGGTTATTTTAGTCTTGTTCATATAGCTTATGTTTTTCAAGTACATTACAAATATAATTTTTTTTTCATATTTAATATAATGATTTCAATATTTTTTTGAATGTCGTATTGATTTTTTTGCTATAGGAAAGGCGTGTTTCTCAATTTGTAAAAAGTAGTTTTGTTTTTGGACATTTTCTTGATTCCGGCATATTCGGATGCGTATATATATATGTTTGGTTCTGCACTTCATTTTATTGTGATATGAGTGCTTCGGCTGAATATTGTGAGCGCGTGGGATAAAAATTGCGGGGGCTCGGAATGTTTGTTCCGAGCCCCCGCAATTTTCTGTTTGGTGGTGTTATCCGCATTTTTTTCTTCTGTATGCCATTGGCGACACATTCTTCTGCTTTTTGAAAAATTTGCAGAAAGCAGCCTGGTCGGAGAAATTCAGGTCGGATGCAATCTGGCCTATTGTAAGACTTTCGTCTTCAAGCATCACCATGGCCTGTATGGTGATTTCTTCGCAGATGATGGCATGAGGTGTTTTTCCGGTTGTCTCCTTTATTGTGCGATTGAGATGTTTCGGCGATATGCACAGTGTGTCTGCATAGAAATCTATGTAGTGCTGTTCGGCATAGTGCTTGGTGACGAGTTTGAAGAAACTCAGCGTTATGAAGTCGCGCTTACATATATAAGATGTAATGTCGCTGGCGTTGCTTTCCTGCTTGAACATGATGTTGCCCAGTTCTAGGCTGAAGCATTTGTAGTAAAGTTCTGAAAGTTCCTTGCGGTAGTAGTGGTTGGTATCGGACAGAATGTTTTTCAACATTATTAGTGGCTGTTCAAGTTGTTTGTAGTCGTCTTCCGGCATGTGGTGTAAAGGTATGTTCATGCGTTCGAACATGTGTTCGGTCGGTCCTGGACGCATGTTTTTGAGCGAGGCAGTGGCAAATTTGAATGTTACAACCAGGCACCATGCCTGCAGGTCGTCGCTCATATTGTTGATTTTCACTTCGGCCATGTCCATTACATCGAGAAAGGAATGTTCTTTCATTTCGTAGTCTTTGCCGCAGATGTTTATTCCCAAATTGCCTTTGCTTATAAGTATGGACATACGGCTTCCGCCGATTGTGCATCCATTCAGTTCATGGAATACATCGGGTGAAATAAGCAGTACATAACCGTCGATATAGCATGAAGGCTGAAAGAGCTGTTGAAGTTCTTTTATTGTCATATTGTGTGTCAGAAAGTTTGGTGTTTTGTGCAAATTTATAGAAAAATGTCTGTATTCATCAAATACTTGTGCCAAATAGACAAATCATTTGCTAACAAATACTAATCGTGCCGACTTGAACAAATTTTTGAGCATTTTGAACAAGATTTTTATTGGAATGTGTCTCTTACTTTACACCATCAAATGACAAATTCAAGTAAAATGAACGTAAAAAGTATTATTGTGTTAGGATTTGCCTGCTTTTCTTTTCTGTTTAGTTGTACATCGGAAAAGAAGCAAGACAATGGTGGCGGAGACTATCCGCTGATGACATTGAAAAAAGAAGACCGTCAGCTTTCGGTCAGTTATCCTGCCGTTATTGAAGGTAAGCAGGATGTGGATGTCAGACCGCAGGTATCTGGTACTATTACACAGGTATGTGTGGAAGAAGGTGCACGTGTGCACAAGGGACAGGTGCTTTTCGTTATCGATCAGGTGCCGTATAAGGCAGCATTGCAGAAAGCGAAGGCCGCTGTGGCTGTTGCTGAGGCTAACGAGGCTACTGCCAAGCAGACTCTTGAGGGCAAGAAGCTGCTTTACAGCGACAAGGTCATTTCAGACTTCGAACTGCGCACGGCTCAGAACGATTACAAAAGCGCTGAGGCTAATCTGATGCAGGCCCGCGCAGAATTGACGGATGCTCAGAACAATCTTTCCTATACGGAAGTGAAGAGTCCGGTTGACGGGTACGCAGGTATGACAGAGTACCGCATAGGTGCGCTTGTCAGTTCGTCTATGACGGATGCATTGATAACCGTTTCTGACAATTCGAGCATGTACGCCTATTTTTCTCTGACTGAAAAACAGATTCTGGCATTGACTTCGCAGTACGGTTCACTCGACGAGGCGCTGAAATCGTTTCCTCAGGTATCGCTGAAGCTTAACGACGGATCAATCTATCAGCAGAAAGGACGCATAGACGTTGTAAGCGGCATCATTGACAAGACTACGGGCACGGTCAGCATGCGTGCTGTTTTCAGCAATGACGACAAGAGGCTTATGAGTGGTGGACAGGCAAACATTGTGATTCCTTACGAGCGCAAGCAGTGTATAATAATTCCGCAGGGTGCAACTTACGAGATACAAGACCGCATTTTTGCCTATAAGGTTGTCGACGGCAAGGCGGTTTCTACACCTATTGAGGTGTTTGAAATCAATGACGGCAAGGAATACATTGTCGAATCGGGATTGAAGGCGGGCGATGTTGTAGTATCGGAAGGCGCAGGCCTGCTGCGCGACGGTGCAACCGTTGTTTCGTCCGGTACCGGCAAAAAAGAAAAAGGAGGGGAGGCGTAAGATATGAAGCTGAAAACTTTCATTGACCGGCCTATATTGTCGATTGTAATCTCTGTCGTTATATTGGTGGCAGGATTGATTGGACTTTATTCGCTTTCGGTCGAGCAGTATCCTGACATTGCGCCTCCAACCATACGTGTGTCGACCACGTACAGCGGTGCGAATGCCGAGGCTGTGCAGAAGAGTGTCATCGTACCTCTGGAAGAGGCTATAAACGGTGTGGAGAACATGACGTATATGACCTCGACTGCCAGCAACACCGGTAGTGCCGAAATTACGGTATATTTCAAGCAGGGAAGCGATCCGGACATGGCGGCCGTCAACGTGCAGAACAAGGTTTCTACGGCTACATCGCTTCTTCCTGCGGAGGTGACCAAGGTGGGTGTAACGACAATGAAGCGACAGAGCAGTACGCTCATGATGTTCGGATTGTATAGTCCTAACGGTACTTACGACGAGACGTTCCTTACCAACTATCTTACCATAAACGTGAAGCCTCAGATACAGCGTATATCAGGAGTGGGTGAGGTGAATGTGATGGGTGGCGACTACGCCATGCGTATATGGCTCAAGCCGGACGTGATGGCGCAGTACGAACTCGAACCTTCAGATGTGGAGGCTGCGCTTGCGAGCCAGAACATTGAGGCGTCTACGGGTACTATAGGTGAGGATTCAAAGAATGTGTACCAGTATACGCTGAAGTATCGCGGACGTCTGGAAAAGGAAACTGAGTTTGAGGAGATCATCATAAAGGCATTCAGCGACGGCAGGGTGCTTAAGCTGAAGGATATTGCAACTGTGGAACTGGGTTCTCAAAGTTACACTTATACAGGTTCTGTCAACGGTGCACCTGGAACAATGTGTATGATAAACCAGACTGCCGGAACAAATGCAAACGAGATTATTACAGAAATAAATGCATATCTCGACGAGCTGCGCGAGAATCTTCCTGAAGACATGGAGATTGTGGAGCTTATGAGTACGAAGAACTTCCTCGATGCTTCGATTGATGAGGTTGTCAAGACGCTTTTGGAGGCGATTGTGCTCGTTGTGCTGGTGGTTTACGTGTTTTTGCAGAATCCGCGTTCTACATTGATTCCTACGATAAGCATATTCGTTTCGCTGATAGGTACGTTTGCCGCTTTGTATCTGATGGGCTTCAGTATAAACCTGCTTACGCTGTTTGCCTTGGTACTTGCCATCGGTACGATTGTCGACGATGCCATAATTGTGGTGGAGGCGGTGCAGACGCGTTTCGACGAAGGATACAGGTCGCCTTACAAGGCGTCGGTTGACGCGATGAACGGCATTGCTTCGGCTATTGTGACTTCTACGCTTGTATTCATGGCTGTGTTTGTGCCGGTATCTTTTATGGGAGGTACTTCAGGAGTGTTCTATACGCAGTTCGGTCTGACGATGGCTGTGGCAGTAGGTATTTCTGCAATCAATGCACTTACGTTGTCGCCGGCGATGTGTGCCCTCATTTTGCGTCCTAACGAAATAGTGGTAGACGGTAAGAAACCTGAATTCTCAACCCGCTTCAGAATGGCTTTCGATACGGCTTTCAGACGTATGGTCATGAAGTACAAGGAAGGAGTGAAGTTTTTCCTTAGACGTAAGTGGCTGGCCGGGGCCATGCTGTGCTGTGCGGCAGGATTGCTGTTCTATCTGATGAGCACGACAAAGACGGGATTGGTTCCTTCGGAAGATACGGGTTCTATATTTGTGAGCCTGGATGCTCCAGCCGGAAGTACATTGTCGGAAACTGCATCGATCATGGGTGAAGTGGAGAAGGAATTGAAGGAGATTCCGCAGATAGAGAACTTCAATAAGGTGGCCGGTTTTGGTATGGGTTCTGGAAGCGGTGCTTCGCATGGTATGTTCATTGTCAAACTGAAACATTGGGATGAGCGTCCTGGCAAGGAAAACAGTGTGGATGCCATATCTGAAGAAATCTACAAACGTACGGCGCATATCAAGAATGCAAAGATATTCGTGTTTTCTCCTCCTATGATTTCCGGTTACGGAACGGGTAACAGTTTTGAACTGTATCTGCAGGACAAGAACGGTAAGGGTATTGATGCATTGAGCAGTGTGGCAAACGATTTCATCGCAGCTCTCAATCAAAGGCCCGAGATTCAGATGGCTTACACTTCGTTCAGTTCGAACTTCCCTCAGTACAGGGTAGATGTTGATGAGGCACAGTGTCAGAGGGCTGGAATTACAACCGAGAATGTTCTCGATGTGCTTTCCGGATATTACGTCAGTGTATATGCTTCGAACTTCAACCGCTTCACAAAGCTTTACCGAGTGATCATACAGGCGCCTTCGGACAGCAGAAAGAGTATGCTGTCGTTGGATAACATATATGTAAAGACTTCTGGAGGAATGGCTCCTGTGAGCCGCTTCGTCACATTGACAAAGACTTATGGATCTGAATCGCTGACAAGATTCAACATGTTCTCTTCCATAAATGTGCAAGGTATGCCTGCCGACGGATATAGTTCTGGAGATGTGATCAACGCTGTGAGCGAGGTAGCGGCGCAGACCCTTCCGACGGGCTACGGATACGAGTTTTCAGGAATGACACGCGAGGAGGAACAGATGGCGAATTCGCACGACACTGTCATAATTTATGCAGTGTGCATACTGTTCATATATCTGATATTGTGTGCCTTGTATGAAAGCCTCTTTGTGCCGCTTGCTGTCATACTTTCTGTGCCGTTCGGTCTGATGGGAAGTTTCTTTTTCGCACGTATGTGGGGCATAGAGAACAATATTTATCTGCAAACGGGTCTGATCATGCTTATTGGTTTGCTTTCTAAAACGGCCATATTGCTTACTGAGTATGCAACAGAAAGACGTAAGGCGGGCATGACGCTTGCGCAGGCTGCAATGAGTGCGGCATCGGTGCGTCTCAGACCTATCCTGATGACAGCACTGACAATGGTATTCGGACTTTTGCCTCTGATGGTGGCATCTGGCGTCGGTGCTAACGGAAACCGTTCGTTGGGAGTGGGTGCAGTAGGAGGTATGATTATCGGTACGGTGGCACTGCTCTTTGTAACTCCTGTATTCTTCATTGTTTTCCAGTACATTGAAGAACGTGTTATGGGTAAACGTAAACAAGACAGAAATCTATGAAGAAGATAATATTAATGATGGTGGGTGCAGCCTTGTTGTCTGGGTGCCGCATCTACAGCAGTTACGAACGTCCTGAGGAACTGCCGCTGGACAGTCTGTACAGAGAGCCTCAGGCAACGGCAACCGATACGACTTCGTTGGGTGACATTTCCTGGCGAGAGATGTTTTCTGATGGTCACCTGCAAGAACTTATAGAATATGGTCTGGACAACAATCGTGATATGCTTGTGGCTATGTTGAGGGTTGACCAGGCAAAGGCACAGCTTAAAGCAGCAAAACTGGCATTCCTGCCTTCTTTGACATTTTCTCCAAATGGTGCTCTGAACAGTACCGATGGAGGAAAGGCTGTGAAGACGTATGAACTTCCTGTTGAGGCAAGTTGGGAAGTTGATCTCTTCGGCAATCTGCGTAATGCTAAAAAGGAAACTCAGGCTGAACTTCTGCAGCAGCAAGCTTATGTTCAGGTGGTGCGTTCGGAACTGATAGCTTCCATTGCCAACGGATATTATACGTTGCTTATGCTTGACGAGCAGATTGATGTGAGCTCTGCCACTTTGAAATTGTGGGAGGAACAGGTGAGGACTATCGCTTCAAAACTTAAGGTTGGCGAAGAAACAGATAATGCTCTTACTCAGGCGAAAGCCAGCCTGTATGAACTGCAGGCAAGCCACAATGATCTGCTGAGGCAGGAGAGAGAAACTGAAAACTCTTTGTGTACTCTTCTCGGAATGACTTTCAGAGACATCGAGCGCGGAAAGCTGGATGAACAGGTTTTCCCGCAAAAAATAAATGCTGGTGTGCCGCTGAGGCTTCTTTCAAAGAGACCTGACGTAGTGCAGGCTGAGATGGAGCTGGCCGGAGCTTATTATAGCACGAATCAGGCACACTCTGCATTTTATCCGAGTCTGACATTGTCGGGAAGTGCCGGCTGGACAAATTCTCTTGGGCAGGCAGTAAGCAATCCTGGCGGATGGATTCTTTCAGCATTGGCTTCGCTTTCGCAGCCCATATTCAATAGGGGTAAGCTGGTGTCGAATCTGAGGGTTTCACAAGACGAAGAGAAGATTGCACTGCTAAATTACAAGCAGGCAATACTCGATGCTGGACAAGAAGTCAATGATGCGTTGTATGCGGTGGAGTCCGTTGAGAAAACTCTCGAGAATCACACAAAACAGTGTGGTGAATTGCAGAGAACAGTTGACACTGCAGAGGCTTTGTATAAAACAGGCAATGCAACATATCTGGAGGTGTTGAGTGCTCAGCAGTCGTTGCTGAATGCTAAGCTCAACGTAATTACTGACACATTTACAAAGTGTCAGTCAATGGTGAACCTCTATACGGCATTGGGTGGCGGTTGTGAATAATGCTTTTATGTTTTACATATTTGGATGATGCCTGTGAAAGGCATGTTTGTTGAGTCTCTTTGTTGAGGTACTGCTTCATGGTATAGCGCTTGTTGGGGCGTTCACCATGGAGCAGTATTGTTTTTATACGTTCGGATGATGAGGCTAGTTTTGTGCAATTTGTTAATGTTTGTGAGCTGGATTGTTGCAATTTTTGATTCTTTTTAAATGATAATAATGTCGCCGATTATGAAATAATGGATTCTGCGTAATATATTTGCACCCGAAGAATTTGTAATCTGACGTGTTTACAATTGTTTGAGGTTGTATTGAATTGTGTTTCAGATTCAGCATATTCTTTTGATAATGTATTAGTTATATTGTAAATTTTGAAAGTTATGGAAAATTTCACGTTCTGCAGTCCAACCAATTTTGTTTTTGGAAAGGGAACAGAAGAAAAGGTTGGTGAACTGTGCAGCAAATATGGTGCAAAAAAAATACTTATTGTATATGGTGGCGGTTCAGTTGTGAGAAGCGGACTTCTGGACAGAGTTAAGGATTCGTTGACTAAGGCTGGACTTGTGTATACGGAATTGGGCGGTGTGAAACCTAATCCCGAGGATGACAAGGTGAGAGAGGGTATAAAGATGGTTCGTGAAGAAGGAATAGATTTTCTTCTGCCTGTTGGCGGCGGATCAACAATTGATACTGCAAAGGGTATAGCTTGCGGAGCTTTATATGACGGCGATTTCTGGGATTTCTATGTCGGCAAATCTGTAATACAGAAAGCTATGCCTGTTGGTGTTGTGTTGACTATTCCTGCTGCTGGAAGTGAAGGTTCAGGCAACTCTGTAATTACCAACATATCTACAATGCAGAAGTTGAGTTTAAGGTGTCCGGATTATTTGAGACCTGTATTTTCAATTATGAATCCGGAACTCACATTTACCTTGTCGCCTTATCAGACTGCGTGCGGTATATGTGACATGATGGTGCATATATTTGAACGCTATTTCACTAATTCTGAAGCTGTCGGTATCAGTGATCGTCTTTGTGAAGGAATACTTGAATCGATAATGGAAGAGGCACCGAAGGTTATGGCTGATCCGGAGAATTACGATGCAAGGGCTAATCTCATGTGGGCAGGAAACATTGCGCATAATGGTACTTGTGGAATAGGCAGAATAGAGGATTGGAGTTCTCATTTCATCGAACATGAGATAAGTTCAATGTACGGAGTGACTCATGGTGCAGGTTTATCAGTAATTTTCCCTGCATGGATGGAATTTACTTCAAAGATCAATCCTTCGAAGGCCAAACAGCTTTCAATAAGAGTTTTGGGAGTTTCGCCGAATTATCTTAATGATGATGTTATTGCGTTGGGTATCAACAAGCTTCGTGAATTCTGGAAATCGTTGGGCTTGCCTGTGACTATGCATGAGCTCGGTGTGGACAATCCTGATATAGATGCATTGGTCAGAAACCTTCATGCGAACAAAGGTGAAATCATTGGAAATTACGTTCCTTTGACAAAGGATATGACAAGGCAGATTCTTGAGCTTGCCAATAGATGATTCTGAGCAATAGCTTAAGGATTTGTAGTCACGAAGCATTTGTATTTCGCTTTTAGTGACCTGCCGTATGAATAAAACTATCCCCTTAATTTTGTTTTGGTCATTAATTCTTTAATCTTGTACTTCGTCAAAGACCCAAACAAAGTTAAGGGGATAATTTTTCGTGTGCGTATTCAACTGTTTTGCGGGCTTGTATTTATGGTCCCTGCTTATCCGAAAATTATTTTGTCCATAAGTATGTCATGCGGTTCTGCAGGTATGCTGTCTACGAACTGAAACTTAAAGCATATTCCGATTTTCGGACAATGGAGCTTGGGGAGAAGTCTGTCGTAGTATCCCTTGCCACGTCCTAATCTGTTGCAGGAAGAGTCGAATGCTACACCCGGAATAACTGCGAGATCTATCATGGAGTAGTCAGTAATGGTGTTGTTGTCCGGTTCTAAAATTCCGAAATCACCGGTGTGCATGTCTTCTGTCTTTGTATATCTTCGGAGTTCAAGATTGTCGCCGCAAACGACTGGAAGAATGATTGTCTTTTGTTTGCTCCATCTTTCAATTGCTTCATGCGTGCAAACTTCATCAGGAAGTGAGTGGTACAAAAGAATATACTTTGCTTTTTGAAATTCAAATGTCTGTTCCAGTTTTGATATTACTGGAACAGACATTTCTATAAGTTGCTCTTTGCTGTAAAGTGCTTTTTCACGCTTTATGCTTGTTCGAATTTCCTTTTTTGTCATTTTTTGTTGAGATGTTTATTGCAACTGATTTGATGTTGCCTGATTCTATGTGGAAATAGGAACCTGCATATATTGGAGAAGTGTAGGCCTTCTTTTTGTTCTTACTGCTTTCCTCAGATACAGGTGCTGTTGGTTTTGTTTTTCCTTCCTTGTACAGCTCTGTTGCTTTCTCTACAGTTTTATCGTTTCTGTTGAGATATTGGATGTAAGGTTCCATGTCCATCATATTATAAATGATAGAACCGAAAATTGCATCCTGCAGAAGATGGTAAGACTTTCTTATCATAAGATTTCTGCGTTTCAGATTCTTCTTATCCGCAAATCTTATGAACTTGTCTATCACTCTCTGTGATTTTAGATATGTTATGACATCGTCAATGCTGTCCAAATCCTTCATGTTGCTTCTGTTCGTTTCTGTGAAATCGAAACAGAACTGCGAAATGAGTCCTTTTGTTACAGCTTCTGTGTAGTAAGATGTCAGTCCGCTTGTATCTTCAGCAACAAAATAGTCAGGCATAATACCTCCTCCGCCATATACTGTGCGTCCGAGATTGGTTGTATATTTCTGTCCGGTTTGCCTTATGCTGTCTTCATTGAAGAACTCGCCGTGCTGGTATCTTGTGACAATATCAAGAGCATAGTCCTTGCCTCCGCCGTTGACGTATGGTTTCTGTATGCACCTTCCAGAAGGTGTATAGTATCTTGCAATGGTAAGATGAATCAGTGAACCGTCGTGGAATTCTATCGGCTGCTGAACAAGTCCCTTGCCGAATGTTCTACGTCCTACAATGATTCCGCGGTCGTTGTCCTGTATTGCACCAGAGAAAATTTCTGCTGCACTGGCTGTAGTTTCGTCTGTAAGAACTATCAGTGGTATATTCTGGTATGAACCTCTACCGTCGCTTCTGTAGTCTTCTCGTTTTGACTTGCGTCCTTCTGTGTATACAATAAGTCTGTCTTTCGGCAAGAATTCGTTCACCATTTGTATTGCAGATATGAGGTAACCTCCTCCGTTGCCTCTGAGGTCGACGACAAGTCCCTTGAAGCCTTCTTGTTCAAGTTGTGCAAGAGACATGAGGAATTCTGGATATGTGGTTTCACCGAATTTGTTCACCTTAATATATCCCAATTCATCATTGAGCATATATGTTGCATCTATACTCTTTACAGGAATATCACCTCTCTCGATTGTGAAGTACAACGGTTTGGTTTCTCCGTTTCTCTTGACACCAATCTTGACATTTGTGCCTTTTTCTCCTTTTAGTCTGGATGTGGCTTCATCGTTAGTACATACTTTGCCTACGAAGCTCTTGTCATCTATAGATATGATCTTGTCTCCGGCAAGAAGTCCCACTTTTTCAGACGGACCACCCTTAATGATGTTTGTTATATTTATAGTATCCTTTCTTATTACAAACTGTATGCCTATACCGCTGAAGCTTCCTTTGAGGTCTTCATTTGCCTCTTTTGCGTCTTTCGCAGATATATATGTAGAATGGGGATCCAATTCCGAAAGGATCTCAGGCATGGCCTTTTCTACAAGGTCGGCAATGTTTACCGTGTCAACATATTGGTCATCGATGATATGCAACAGATCGTTCAGTTTGTTGGATGACGTATTTATAATGTTCAGTCTGTTTCCTGAAAATCTGTTTGCATAAAATGTACCGATTAAAATTCCTATAATTACGCTTATGGCGATGATCAGTGGCGCAAAGCGTGAAGAACGGTTTATGTTCATAATATGTATATTTTAATGTAGTCTATTCATTAAGATCAATGTATACAACTTCAATTCCTGCCTTTTTCATCAATGAAATTCCGTCTTCAATTCTGTACTTTTCTGAGTAGATGACTCTTTTTATTCCGGCCTGTATAATCAGTTTTGCACATTCTATGCATGGTGAAGCTGTTATATACATTGTTGCTCCCTCGCTGGAATTTCCTGAGCGTGCAATTTTAGTTATTGCATTAGCCTCTGCATGAAGTACATAAGGTTTTGTGACATTGTTTTCATCTTCACACACATTTTCAAATCCGGATGGCGTTCCGTTGTATCCATCGGATATGATCATCTGATCCTTAACTACAAGAGCACCGACTTTTCTTCTCTGGCAGTATGAGTTTTCTGCCCATATTTTTGCCATTCTCAGGTATCTTTTATCCAGAATATGCTGTTTGTTTTCTGTTGTCATATCAATCCCTATGGTCTTTGTTTTTATTTATAACCCTTTCTTGCTTCTTGCGAAACTCACATAGCTGTCTTTATCCATATATATACGCAAAACGTTCGAGTCGCCTTTGTAATAGCTGGCGTTTTTGATTATGGTATATATTGTACGGCTTGTGGTATTTGCATTCATGTTGACTTCTGATGTTATGTGGAAAGATATATCTCCATTTTTTGCATCTACGCTCCATGTTCCGCTATAACTGCTTGGAGCATCCATTTTACCCGAAAATGTTGTCTGATCGAAATATATCCAGTAGCTGTCATCAGAATCATACAAGCTGTTCATTTCCTTTTGGCTGAGTGATGTTCCATTAAGCATTGCAGATCTGACATACCATGTATTGCCAATGAATATTTCATCTATGTCATCTTCCTTACTGCAACCTGCAGTAAGAATTACGGCAAACGCCATAATCAGAGCTGTTTGGAGTAATCTTTTCATATTGTTCTATTTGAATAATTGCTCAATGCTTTGTTTCTATACCGTTTCTTTCTAGTAAAGCTTCGATAGAAGGAGCTTTGCCTCTGAATCTCTTGTACAATGTCATAGGATGTTCGGTGCCACCTTTTGACAGAATATTCTTTCTGAAGCTTTCTGCTGTCTTCTTGTCGAAGATTCCATTTTTCTTAAAGAGTGAGAATGCATCAGCATCAAGGACTTCTGCCCATTTGTAACTGTAGTATCCGGCAGAGTAACCGCCTGACATAATGTGGGAGAATTGAGTTGACATGCAAGTCTCAGGAATATCAGGAAGAACCTGAGTACGTTTCCATGCATTCTTTTCAAAGCTTCTTACATCATCTGCAAAAGGCTGTTTCATTGTATAGTATGCCATATCCAATATGCCGAAGCTTATCTGGCGCAGGCATGCGTATCCTGTATTGAAGTTTTTGCTTTCTCTAATTTTTTCTGTAAGTTCAGACGGAATCAACTCACCGCTTTCGTAGTGTGAAGCGAATGTGTCCAGAAATTCCTGTTCTGTGCAGAAGTTCTCCATTATCTGCGATGGCAGTTCCACAAAATCCCAATAAACATTCGTTCCGCTTAGACTTCTGTATGTTGTATTGGCAAACATTCCATGCAACGCATGTCCGAATTCATGCAAGAATGTTTCAACCTCACTTAAGGTAAGCAGTGCAGGTTTTGATGCAGAAGGTTTTGTGAAGTTCATTGTTACGGAAATGTGTGGACGACTGTTAAAACCGTCTTTCTCTATCCACTGTTCCTTGAAGCTTGTCATCCAAGCTCCGGATTTTTTTGTCTTTCTTGGATGGAAGTCACAGTAGAGTACTGCAAGGAATGTTCCGTCATTGTCGTAGACCTCGTATGCCTTTACATCCTTGTGGTAAACTTGGATGTCATTGTTTTCGCAGAATGTGATGCCGTACAATCTGTTTGCCAAACCGAAAACACCTTCCTGCACTTTGTCAAGTCTGAAGTATGGACGTAAAGTCTCTGAATTGATGTTGTACTTCAATTCCTTAAGCTTGTTTGAATAGTAAGAGAAATCCCACGGCATAATCTTGAAATCTGCACCTTCTGATTCTTGTGCCAATTTTTCAATTTCTTCAACTTCGCTGTGGGCTTTATCCTCGTATGCGTCAATAAGCTGGTTCAGGAGGTCGTACACATTTTCCTTATTCTGTGCCATACGCTTTACGAGTTTATAGTCTGCGTATGTGCCGTAACCAAGGAGTTGTGCGATTTCGCGTCTGATATTCACTATTCGTCCTACAACATTGAAATTGTTGTATTCGTTGTCGTGTGTACACAGCGTATTATATGCCATGTACATCTTTTTCCTAAGCTCTCTGTCTGCACAGTAAGTCATAAAAGGAACATAGCTTGGTGCATGCAATGTGAATACCCAACCTTCAACATTCCTTTCCTTAGCTTCCTCTCTTGCACCTTCCAATGCGCTCTCTGGCAATCCTTCAAGTTCCTCTTTTTCTGTAATGTGCAGTGAAAAGTTGTTTGTGTCCTTCAGAACGTTCTGTGAGAATTTAAGTGTAAGTGTACTCAGTTCATTGGTGAGCTTTCTGAATCTGTCCTTATCTTCGCAATCCAATTCCGCGCCGTTCCTTACGAATCCGTCGTATGTATTTTGCAACAGCATCGACTGTTCGCTGTTGAGTTCCGGTTTTGAGTCATAGACATGCTTGACGCGTTTGAACAGATCTTCATTGAGGTTGATATTGCTTGAGTGTTCTGATAGGATAGGAGCAAGTTTTTGTGCCAGCGTATCCATTTCGTCTGAAGTTTCCGCACTGAGCATGTTGAAGAATACAGTTGTTGCTCTTTCCAAAATAGGACCGCTGTTCTCAAGAGCCTCTATCGTGTTTTCGAATGTCGGCTCCTCGTTGTTTTCTATTATGGCCTTTATGTTCCTGTCTTCTTCTTCAATGCCTTCCATTATGGCTGTTTCGTAATCTTCCAGCGTAATGTCGGCAAAAGGTACAGTGTTGTGCAATGTACCGTATGATTCTTTCAGAAATGGATTGGTGTGCATCAGTCTATATTATTTTCTTTATTTTTTCAATTGTCAGATACCTTCTGTGGCCTTTTCAATATCAAAGATTATGATTTCCTTTCTCTTGAGTTCTGCAATACCGCGGTCTTGCATAGCGTTTAGTGCTCTCGATACGTTTATCCTCGATTCTCCCATCAGTCTTGCAAGGTCTTCCATCTTGATTTTCAATCTCTTCTCCCCATTAGGCTGTAAGGAGTGTATTTTCAGAAATTTCAGAATCTTCGATTCTATATCGCCGTTGTTCGACAACCACAATCTCTTAGAAATATTTTGACATCTTGTGCATATAATGTTTAGCATGTTTGCCTTTACGATGTCGTAATTCATCAGGAAGTTTTTGAATGCCAATTTATCAATTACAAAAGTACTTCCGTCTGTTACGAACTTGTAGGTCCTCGAGTATTCCTGATTCAGTCCATATATGTTGTATGGTTCAATCAGAGAAGGACCGTCCATAACCTCTGTCATCGAATATTTGTCTTCTGCATGCAGATATTCAGCTGTGAATTTCCCTCTGAGGACATATATCAGCCTGTCGCATCTCTCGCCTTGTTCTGCAAAAATTTCTCCAGCTTTGTTCTGGCAAAAGTTCAGTTTCACTCTTTCTATTATTTCGGACATTTCAAATCTTGTCATGCCCTGAAAGAGAGGCAGCTGCTGCATTTTTTCAAACATAGTCAGGTCCATCGGTACAGTATCCTTTTGAGTTTAACAACAGTTACAAAGATAACATTTTGTGTGTTAAATTGTACTCTAATTTTAGCATTTGTTTTGTGTTGGAGCCACGGTTCGGCAATGTTTTAAATTTGTTTTGTTTTACTGGTCGATCGTGGCATGTCGTCAGTTCCTCTTTTGAGAATATTTCATCAGGTTGTCTTCAAGATCCTTTGTGCACCATGTCGCCATTTTGCCTTTGCTGTCCGTATAGATGAAGTATGCCTGCAGTTCTTTATGTCTGGTAAGAATTTTCTTTGCCTCATCTAGACCTACCACCATGAACGACGTTGCATAGGCGTCAGCAAGAGCGCAAGTTGGTGCTACAACAGTCGATGACAGTATGCTGTGCTGTACCGGATATCCTGTACGCGGATCAATGGTGTGAGCGTATTTCTTGTTGTCTTTTATATAGAAATTTCTGTAATTGCCAGATGTTGCTATTGCGATGTCGCTGATCATCAAAACTTCCTGAATTTCACCGGTGACATTCAGTGAGTCGTCGATAGGTTTGCTTATTCCGACTTTCCATAGCCTTCCTTCTGGATTGCATCCTTTGACCCTTATCTCGCCTCCGATTTCGACCATATAGTTTCTGATCTTTTTCTTTTCGAGATAGCGTCCAACTGCATCTACTCCATATCCTTTTGCAATGGCACTGCAGTCCAGCATAATATTTTTGTCTTCTTTTATGACTTTCCCATTTTCCATGCGGACTTTTTCAAATCCCACGTATTTTCTTATGCTGTCAATTTTTTCCTTGCTGACGTCGATTTTGTTTTTGAATCCGAATCCCCATGCGTTTACCAGAGGAGCCACAGTAATGTCGAATGCACCTTGTGTTTCTTCTGCAACATTTTTCGCCATGTCGAAAACTTCGGTGAACATAGAGTCTGCTTCAACGTTGTTCCCGTTGTTTATAGCTGTAATAACAGATTCCTTATTGAATGGTGAAAGCGAGTTGTCCACATCGGCCATCACTTCTTTGAGCTCATTGTGGATGTCCCATCCGTTTTGGTATGTGATATGGTATTCTGTTCCGAACACGCTTCCTGAGCACTTTTGTATATCAGCATCGTTCCATGCTTCACCGATAGCTGCACTTTCGTGCATTCCGGATGTACTGTTCCCAGTAGTGTTGTTTGTGCGTATTACATATATGGTGCCGGCGCACAATAAAAGCAGAAACGGTATGTGCCACCATTTCTTGTTTACCTTTCTGCCGTTGTTCTCTTGTTCGTTGCTGATATCTTGTTTAGCCATATTCTATTTGTTTTTGTGTTGTCTGTTTTTTACCATCCAAGATGTTCTGATAGTATTTTTACTCCTATGATTATCAGGATAATTCCTCCTATCATCTCAACCGGAAGTTTAATCTTTCTGCCTATATATACACCTATCATATTTCCGGCTACTGACAGTATAGCTGATGTTATTCCAATGATGAACAATGGTTGTATCAGTTGGTGCCAAGTCTTGAGTCCTGCGCACATAAATGATATTCCTACTGCCAGTGCATCAATGCTTGTTGCTACAGCCATTGTCAGGATGACACATATAGAGCAGGGGTTGAATGTCTTTTCGTCTTCTGCCTTGAAGTTGTCTATGATCATCTTTATTCCTATAATAGCCAGCAGTCCGAATGCTATCCAGTGGTCGAAATTCTCAATATACCTGTTGAATAGTTTTGTGACAGACCATCCTATTGCCGGCATGGCGGCCTGAAAGATTCCGAACATGAGAGCTGTAATGACAGTCGTCTTAATGTATATTTTCTTCAGTATCAGGCCTGATGCAATGCTGACGGTAAAGCAGTCCATTGCCAGTGCCAAAGCTATGAGTGTCTGATCAAGGAGCGTAAGGTTGCCTTCCATATATGGTATATAAATATTACAGTTTAGTCGTTGTTGTTCGTTTCGTTGTTGTCTTTTTCTTTATTTGTGTCTGTGGTTTTGTCTACGTCCTTTTCTTGTGTTTCTTCTGCATTTTCATCCTTTTCTGCTTTTTCTGCGTCTTCAGTGATGATTACAGTTGGAGGAGCTGTAGCCTTGTTCTTTTTCTTCTTTCCCCAGTTGAGGTCAAAAATAAGGTTGTATGTACCTCCCCATGCCGTTGAGCTGGTTGTGGTTCCAAATCCTGGGATGTAATACGGCTGAGAACTTTTGCTGTTGCTTATGCTGAAGTATTTTTTCAGTCTTATGCTCCATCCCATGTGGAAGTTGCCCCATACTTTTACCTGAAAACCGAATACAAGTTCCCCCCAGTGTGCAGTAGAGCTTATGTTCTTGTAGCTGAACGGGCTGCTGCCTCCCCAGACCGGGTCTGTCATGTCTGGTCCTTCCAAATCGTATTCGAAAGGAGAGATACCATATCTTACTCCCGCATACAATCTGTTGTCCTGCAGCTTGTCTTTTAGGAAATTTATGTCTACTCCAATTCTTAGAAATGGTGCACTCGTCTTGTAGCGTATATTTGTGTTGTAGTTTGTAGCATCACAGATGCCGTATCCGAGCTCTGCAATAGGAAAATATGTGTTTTTGAGATTCAGTCTCAGTGCTGCTTCTGTGCTTCCGTAATCGGACAGAAAGTATTGACCGATACCCAGAATATCAGCCGACAGGGTGAATCCTTGAAAGAAAGCTATTTTTGTTTTAGCATCTTCTTCCGGCACATATTTGGTAGGTTTCGGCTTTTCCTCATCGACAGCTGTTTCCTGTGCATAAGCGTTGGAAACAAATGTAAGCATCAGACTACTGAGCAGTGCCGTAGAAATATATCTTGATGTTTTCTTTGCCTTCATAATCGACTTTTGGATTTGCTATTTCCACATGGTCTATGCCCGAATTGTTGGCGTTCCTCACGTTTGTGATTGTGTGGAACATGTACGAACCGCACTCAGGAAGTCCGACATAAGGATAGTTGTCGTGGCTTATGTATAGGGTGTCAGTTCCTGAAATTCCAGCGTAGCTGAACATGATAGTATCGCATTGGGTGAAGTAGCTCATCGGTAGATTCAGATATGATTTGCCGGCGGCCTTGTTCACCAGTACAGTATCTTTTCTTGAGGTGCCGATAGTTTCTACATATCCCTGTTCCAGAAGAGAATCGACCCTCGTGTTTGTTACCACGGTAGGTTGTCCTGGTTTTCTGTAAGTATATGTAGTCTGCGTACCAGGCAATAAGGCTTTTACTGTAATCTCGTCGCTATAACTGATGGCTGTGCCTTCAGAATCATAGAAGTAGCAGTTGCAGGTCACAACGTTGTTGAGCGGACAGTTATTGCTTGAGCAGGCTGCAGACGCCATCAGTACCACCAGCGGAGCAATGCGGTATATGTTCTTTTTACTTATTTTCATGCTGTCAATCTGAGTTTTCTGAACTTCAGAATGTTTCTTCAATCTGATATTTGTTTCTTTCAGCCGAATTTCTGCTTATGAGCTCACCGAGGAAGCCTGCTACGAAAAGTTGGGTTCCAAGTATCATCATTGTCAGCGACAAATAGAAGTATGGTGAGTTGGTCACAAGCGTATAAGGATTGCCCGCATACATGTCGATGATCTTGATTGCTCCGACACATGCGGCTGCTATGAATCCGATGATGAACATGACTGTGCCCAGCAGTCCGAACACGTGCATCGGTTCGATGCCGTATTTGGAGAGGAACCACAGCGACAGGAGGTCCAGATATCCGTTCACAAAGCGGCTCAATCCGAATTTAGTCTTTCCGTATTTGCGTGCCTGATGATGGACAACCTTTTCGCCTATTTTGTTGAAGCCTGCATTTTTTGCAAGATACGGAATATATCTGTGCATTTCACCGTAAACCTCTATATGCTTGATAACGTCCTTTCTATATGCTTTCAGACCGCAGTTGAAGTCGTGCAGGTTATGTATTCCCGAAACTTTTCTGGCTGTTGCATTGAAGAGTTTAGTAGGAATTGTCTTTGACAGCGGATCATATCGTTTCTGTTTGTAGCCGCTGACAAGATCATATCCGTCCTCTTTAATCATTCTGTAGAGTTCTGGTATTTCGTCTGGACTGTCCTGAAGGTCAGCATCCATTGTTATTACAACGTCGCCTTCAGCTTTTTCGAAACCGCAGAACAGGGCAGGTGATTTTCCGTAGTTGCGTCTGAACTTGATTCCCTTGACTGTTGGATCCTGCGAACTCAATTTCTTTATTACATCCCACGAACCATCTGTAGAACCATCGTTTACGAATATTATTTCATGGCTGAAATTGTGTTCTTTCATTACGCGCTTTATCCAAGCATGGAGTTCGGGAAGCGATTCTGCTTCGTTGTAAAGAGGTATAACAACTGAAATATCCATATCTTATAATGTGTAATATATATACTTGTTTGTTTTGATCTGCAGTTAATTGTTATTTCGTATATTTTTTGTTAGCAGCAACGAATCCTGTCAATATCGACAAGATTATGCTTACCATTATATTCTGGTTGAACAGTGCAAATGCTATTTCCAGAGGCGAGAGCTGCGAGAGTGCGTCGAGGTTGCTTCTGCCCATTTCCAGCACGTCTTCCATTCCGGCCTGTTTGTAAACGCTTACAGCGTATGGAGAGTTTATGACGTTGTACATGCTGTTTATTACGGCACCGTTGTCCATTATCTGAAAATACAGCAATGCCGCAACGCTGGTGAGCAATGAAGCGTAAAGGTGCATCATCAGAGAAAAAAATATGGCACGTCTCAGTGATATACCTTCTTCGCAGGCGTCTTGTTTTTTGAATCTTAATGCCAGATATATGGAAGCTGCGGGAAGTGAAACCAGTGTCAGCATTCCCAGAACGAGGGGAAGGCCATTGAGTGTGCGGAGACCGCAGATGTAGAGTGCAAACACAATTATCCAGCCTATTCCAAGAAATGTGCCGTATTCCATTGCGTACGCTTTGGTAGATGTATACTTGTTGTATTCTGCCATAATCAAAAGTTTTTCTTCTGCAAAGTTACTTATTAATATGATTTGTTGTGTGTTGCGGACGTCAAAAAGCTGTTTTACAACCTGTCGTTTCGGTCGTATATCAGCCTTATTCTCCTTTTTCTGCGGCTCTGACGTGTATTCTGTTCTTATTTTTTGACAGGAAATCCTTCCACGACGAGAAACTGTGTTCGGTCGTAGGTTTACCCATCTGTATGAAGTGGCAATATGCCGCACCGAGTGCATCTGTTGCATCCATGAACGGCACCATGTCCGATTCAGGAATTTTGAGCATTCTTTGCAGCATTCCTGCAACCTGTTCCTTTGAGGCCGCTCCGTTGCCCGTTATGGCTACTTTTATTTTTCTCGGCTCGTATTCCGTTATGGGTATGTCTCGTTCTATGGCTGCGGCAATGGCCACACCCTGTGCCCGTCCTAATTTTAGCATCGATTGGACGTTTTTTCCGAAGAACGGAGCTTCTATGGCCAGTTCGTCAGGCTTGTATGAGTCGATGATGCTTGTTATCCTTTCGAATATCCTTCCTAGCCTTATATACTGGCTGGGATATTTGCTGAGCTCAATGACGCCCATCGTCATCATCTCAGCCTTGTTGCCGTCTATTTTCAGCAGACCGTACCCCATAACGTTGGTTCCGGGGTCGACTCCCATAATTATTTTTTCAGTGTGTGCTTTTGGCATCATGCCTCTTCAGACTGTAAAACTGTTGTTTGTTTCCTTGTTTTATTTATAGCGTATTCTTTCTTTAGATTATTACTTCCATCAGAGTCGGGAAGCCGGTCACTTTATCCTTGAAAGTCTTAAGCATGTCATCATTGAGCTTGCTTCCAGATTCTGAATACCATTTGTGAAGTTTGGCCGTATCTTCAATTTCAAACTGCAGTGAGAAACATTCAGAGTCGTCTTCCTTGTGGCTGAGTATTCTTGTAAGTCTAGGATTGCTCAATATTCCAGATTTTTCTGCTGACGGTATATATACTTCATGCAGATATATTACGAAATTCTTTGCATCTGTGGCTTCCACGTGGAAGGTTGTGTTGTAGATTATCATATTTCTGTTTTTAATTTTTGTGCACAGTTGAACGTTTGTATGAAAGGAATTTCAAGTGAAACGTTTTTAGATTATCTGTATGCGTTAATTCTGACAAATATACGATAAAGATATGAGATGTAGGCTTTAAGTGTAAAGAATGTTGATTTATGGCAGCGTAAATAGATAATGTAAGATGATTTGTACCTTGTTTTGCTTTTTCGAGCGCTCGCGCTTCTTGTTCCGCGCGCTCGAAAATTTAATCGTGAGCCCTCGCAATATTTTCCTTTAGCCCTTTGGATAGAATGTTTGCTAAGATTTAAAAAAGATTTATTGGAACATTTTTTCTGCAAAATGAGTATCTTTGCACAGAAGAAACAATTGTATTTATCAAAAATCTAATATCATTTTATTTTGTTTATGATGAAATCTGGATTATACATTTCTGCACTGATGTCCTTGGCTATTGGCAGTGAAATAAGTGCAGAGGAGGTTGCCCGTGTTTACAGTCCTGACAGTATGGTTGCTGTGACTGTCGGACTTGCAGAGGGCGGAGTGCCGACATACGAAGTGAAATATGGCGAAGATGAATTTATTGCAGAATCGTCACTCGGACTGAAGACTACAATCGGTGATTTCACCAAAGGTCTTAAGAGTGCAGGTAAACCTTCTTTAAAGAAGATTACCGACAGTTATTCGCTTAGGAACATAAAGAAGAGCCACGTGGAATACGAGGCCAACGAGATGACATGCACATTCAGCAATGCTGACGGTGCAAAAGTTATGGATGTGGTGTTCCGTGTTTCGGACAATGATATAGCATTCAGATATAAGATATATTCCAATTGGGGAAGACTGTCATGCCTGGTAGAGTCGGAGACGACAGGCTATTCATTCCCCGAAGGTACAACAACATTCCTCTGTCCTCAGATGAAGGCGCAGAGCGGTTTTGCTCGAACTGCTCCAAGCTACGAGACTGACTACACGCTCGATGATGCCGTAGGAAAAAACGGTTACGGTGAGGGATATACATTCCCTGCATTGTTCAGGATTGCAGACAAAGGTTGGGTTATGCTGTGCGAGACTGGTGTCAGCAGTGCGTATTGTGCTTCGCGCCTGTTGGGAAACAGTGACGGTACTTACAGAATTGGTTACCCTATGGAAGCTGAGTTCGGAGGTGTCGGTACCGTAAGTCCAGGACTTTCGCTTCCTGGTTATACTCCTTGGAGAACCATAACTCTTGCATCGGACCTGGCTCCAATTGTAGAGACTACAGTCATGTGGGACAATGTCGAACCATTGTACGAGACTGCTAATGATTACGTTCTCGGCAAAGGTTCGTGGAGCTGGATTATCGGAATGGACTCGAGCTGCAATTATGACGAACAGAAAAGATACATAGACTTTTCAGCAGCGATGGGCTATAATTATGTTCTTATAGATGCTCTCTGGGATACGCAGATAGGTCGTGACCGTATGGCTGAATTGTCTAAATATGCTCAGTCTAAGGGTGTGGCACTATTTTTGTGGTACAATTCAAACGGATATTGGAACGATGCTCCACAGGGACCGCGAAATATAATGAACAACCTTATTGCTAGACGTAAGGAAATGAAGTGGCTCAAGAGCATCGGTGTGAAAGGACTTAAGGTTGACTTCGTTGGTGGTGACAAACAGCAGGCAATGCAGTTGTATGAAGACATTCTTGCTGATGCTGACGAATATGGTTTGATGATTATTTTCCATGGTTGTACAGTTCCGAGAGGATGGGAGAGAATGTATCCAAACTTTGTCTCTGCTGAGGCTGTAAGAGCTAGCGAGAACCTTTCATTCAATCAGGCTGATTGCGATAATGAGGCATGGAAGGGATGCGTACATCCGTTCCTCAGAAATTCGGTAGGCAGTATGGATTTCGGTGGAAGTGCACTCAACAAACATTATAGTGCTGACAATAAGAGAGGAAGGGAACGCAAGACTTCAGATGTATATGCATTAGCAACAGCCGTATTGTTCCAGAGCGGTGTACAGCATTTTGCTTTGGCTCCTAATAATTTGAACGATGCACCTGCATGGGCCATGGATTTCATGAAAAATGTACCTACTACTTGGGATGACATAAAGTTCATCGATGGATATCCTGGCAAATATGTCGTTCTCGCAAGACGAAGCGGAGACAAGTGGTATGTTGCCGCAATTAACGGAACAGGTAAGACACTGAAGCTCGAAACTTCGTTGCCTATGCTTAAGGGAGGTTCTGAAATTACTGTCTACAGTGATGACGAGAAACTCAACGGCTCGGTTGCAACAAAGAAATTGTCGCGCAAGGGATTGTTCAAGTGGACAATACCTGCAAACGGAGGTCAGTTGATAGTTGGCCAGTAATGTGATGCCATCTGCCGCTTGCTGCTTGATTTGCTGTAGCATTGTATTTTTGTTTAATGAATAATCAAATAGAAGGTCTTTATATGAAAAGAATGATGTTTTTAATGTTGCTGGCATTTACGTTTACAGTCGTGTCGGCAAAAAAGTATCCGGTCATAAAATTTGAGAAGACGGTTGTTGATTTCGGAACTTTCTCTCAGGATGAGCCTGTACAGAAGGCTATTTTCAAATTTACAAATGTTGGCGACAGCAAGTTGGTCATCAATTATGTGCACACTTCATGCGGATGTACCGTGGCCGAATACACCAAGGATTTCATTTCACCTGGAGGTACAGGACAGATTGTCGTTACTTATAACGGTTCGGGTAAGATGCCGGGAGAATTCAAAAGATATGTGCAGGTTTTTACAAACTGCAAAGATGAATTGAGCCGTATATTCATTAAAGGATATATGTCGGCGGCTAAGAAGGAATAACAAGCCGGCATTGATTGATTTGCGGGAATGCAGAATGTTCAGAATTCTGCATTCCCGCTTGTTTTTTGCAAATGCGAGTGCGTGGAATGTGTGTCGGAGAGAGTTCCGTTATATATAAAGCATGATGATTGCTGAACGTATAATGCAGTATAATGTAAAAAGTAGAGCAGACAATTACTGTGAAATACAAACATTTGATTAAATTTGCATGAATTTTCAGAAAACAGTAAAAATATATATAGAAAATGGAATTAGCGAGCATGTATGCACCGTCTGAAGTAGAAACCAGATGGTACAAATATTGGATGGACCATAAGCTTTTCAGTTCTAAACCTGATGGCAGAGAACCGTATACCATTGTTATACCTCCACCAAACGTTACCGGTGTGCTGCACATGGGACATGTCTTGAATGAAACAATTCAGGATATTCTTGTAAGACGTGCACGTATGGACGGCAAAAACGCTTGCTGGGTTCCTGGAACAGACCATGCAAGTATTGCAACTGAAGCAAAGGTGGTCAACAGACTTGCTCAGAAAGGTATAAAGAAGACTGACCTTACGCGTGACGAGTTCCTCAAGCATGCTTGGGAGTGGACTGACGAACATGGCGGCATAATACTCAAGCAGCTTCGCAAGCTTGGTGCCAGCTGTGATTGGGACCGTACAAGCTTCACTATGGATGAGACCAGAAGCAAGAGTGTGATAAAAGTGTTCTGCGACCTTTATAACAAGGGACTTATATATAGAGGTGTGCGTATGGTCAACTGGGACCCTAAGGCACTTACTGCAATCAGCGACGAGGAAGTTATATATAAGGAGGAGCATTCTAAACTTTATTATCTGAGATATTACGTCAGCGAAGACGACGGAACTGGCGAAACTGGTGCTGAAGGTGAGGTTGTACACAGAGATGCTGAAGGACGCAGATATGCTGTAGTTGCAACAACACGTCCAGAGACAATAATGGGTGATACAGCAATGTGTATCAATCCGAAAGATCCTAAGAACAGATGGCTCAGCGGAAAGAAGGTGATTGTTCCGCTTGTTGGTCGTGTAATTCCTGTTATTGAGGATGATTATGTCGATGTTGAGTTTGGTACCGGATGTCTTAAGGTTACTCCGGCTCACGATGTTAACGACTACATGCTCGGTGACAAGTACCATCTCGAAACTATAGATATATTCAACGACAATGGAACTATCAGCGAGAATGCCGGTATGTATGTCGGTATGGACCGCTTTGATGTACGTGAGAAGATTACTGAAGATCTCAAGAACGCAGGACTTCTCGAAAAGGTTGAAGACTATACAAACAAAGTGGGATGTTCGGAGAGAACAGGTGTGGCTATCGAGCCAAAGCTTTCTATGCAGTGGTTCTTGAAGATGAAGCATTTTGCTGACATTGCTTTGCCGCCTGTAATGAACGATGAAATCAAGTTCTATCCTGCAAAGTATAAGGTTACATATAAGAATTGGCTTGAGAATATCAAGGACTGGTGTATAAGCCGACAGCTCTGGTGGGGTCATCGTATACCGGCATATTATTTGCCTGAAGGCGGATTCGTGGTAGCTGAGACTCCAGAAGAAGCTTTGGAAATGGCAAAGAAGAAGTGTGGACGTGAGGATCTTGCTCTGTCTGATCTTAAGCAGGATGAAGATGCACTGGACACATGGTTCTCTTCATGGTTGTGGCCTATAAGCCTTTTTGATGGTATCAACAATCCTGGAAACGAGGAAATAAGCTATTATTATCCGACAAGCGACCTTGTAACTGGTCCGGATATCATTTTCTTCTGGGTTGCCAGAATGATTATGGCTGGATATGAGTTTACGGGCAAGATGCCTTTTAAGAACGTTTATTTCACCGGTATCGTAAGAGACCAGCTCGGACGCAAGATGTCGAAGAGTCTCGGCAATTCGCCTGACCCGCTCGAACTTATTGAGGAGTTTGGAGCTGACGGTGTACGTATGGGTATGCTTCTTTCTGCACCTGCCGGCAATGACATATTGTTCGACAAGTCTCTCTGCAAGCAGGGATTGGGCTTCTGCAACAAGATATGGAATGCGTTCAGACTTGTGAACGGATGGAATGTCGAGGATATTGAACAGCCTGAAAGTTCTGTTGTTGCTGTCAAGTGGTTTGAGGCCGAGATCAAGCGTACTTATGCAGAGATTACCGATTTGTTCTCAAAGTATCGTTTGAGCGAAGCTCTTATGACTGCATATAAGCTGTTTACAGATGAATTCTCCGGATGGTATCTGGAAATGATCAAGCCTGCTTATCAGAAACCTATAGATAAGAAGACTTATGACGAGACTCTCAAGTTCTTTGATGTGCTGATGAGGATAATTCATCCGTTCATGCCGTTCATCACAGAAGAAATTTGGCAGCATATATATGAGCGCAAGGACGGCGACAGCATTATGACGCAGTGTCTGAAAACTGAACCGGTAAGCGATGCTGATATGGCTTTGCTTACAGATATAGACACTGTTAAGGAAATTGTAGCGGGAGTACGTGCTGTAAGAAACCAGAAAGGTATAGCTCCAAAAGAACCGCTTGTGCTTGAGATGGGCAAGAACAACCGTATTGCAGAACTCGGATGTGTGATCAGCAAGATGGCAAATCTTTCTGAAATCAGTGGTGTCGATGTTAAGAGCGAAGGAACTGCTTCGTTCATGGTCGGAACAGAAGAGTATGCTGTGCAGATTGGAAATCTCATTGACAAGGATGCTGAAATAAAGAAAATGGAAGCTGAGTTGAAACACCTGGAAGGATTCCTTATAGGGGTTGAAAAGAAACTCTCCAATGAGAAATTTGTGGCTCATGCACCTGAACAGGTTGTTGAACTCGAAAAGAAAAAGAAAAAGGATGCAGAGACCAAAATTGCTTCGCTGAAAGAGAGTATAGAAAAGCTTAAGGGATAAGCGAAAATATTACAAAGCTTTGAATGTGGTTGCCGAAAGGCCGAACATTCAAGGCTTTTTTCAGTTATTAGCATCAATTTGTCAATAAAATAATACTTTTTTACAATATTTAAATTTAAGATAAAAAATAGGCTTTTTATTCTCTTGTTATAGAAAAAAATATATATTTGCATTTGGAAACACATAAAAAACATGAATATGCCTAGTAATAAAAGGACTCCTGATTACATCTTCGAATCTAGTTGGGAAGTATGTAATAAAGTAGGAGGTATATACACTGTTTTGTCTACAAGGGCAAAAACACTGCAAGACGCTTTTGCTGACAGATTGTTCTTTATCGGACCCGATTTTTGGAAAGGTAAAGAAAATGTTTTATTCGTAGAAGATAAAAAATTATATAAGGATTGGATAGAGCACGCAAAGTCTGCAGAACAACTTGGAATACGTGCCGGAAGATGGAACATACCAGGAAAACCAATTGTCTTTCTTGTTGATTTCAATAGTTTTTTTGAGTTCAAGAATGATATATATAAATGGGCTTGGGAAAATTTTGAGGTCGATTCGCTTCATGCATACGGAGATTATGATGAGGCGTCGATGTTCTCTTATGCCGCAGGTAAAGTTGTAGAAAGTTTTTATCGATATAACTTGAATGCAGATTCAAAGGTAGTTTATCAGGCTCATGAATGGATGACAGGTCTTGGCGCTCTCTATGTACAGAAATATGTACCTGAGATTGCTACAATATTTACGACGCATGCAACCAGCATTGGACGTTCTATAGCTGGAAACAACAAGCCTTTGTATGATTATCTGGATGCATATAATGGTGACCAGATGGCATCAGAGCTGAATATGGAGTCGAAGCATTCTATAGAAAAGCAGACTGCATGGCATGTGGATTGTTTTACAACTGTAAGTGATATCACTGATAAGGAGTGCAGACAGTTGCTTGACAGACCTGCAGATGTAATTTTGAAAAACGGATTTGAGGATGATTTTGTTCCTGTAGGCAGTCGCTTTACGTCTATGAGAAAGAAGGCTAGGGCAAAAATGCTGGAAGTGGCAAATGCTTTGATGGGTACAGAATTGGATGACTCAACTCTTATAGTAAGCACAGGCGGCAGATATGAATTTAAAAACAAGGGTATAGATTTGATGGTTGAAGCTCTCAATAGACTGAGATTCAATGAAAAACTAGATAAGAATATTCTTGCTTTCATCATGGTGCCGGCTTATATGAAAGAAGCTCGTTTTGATTTGCGAATGAGGCTTGACGGCAAGCGCTCTATGAGTGGACCATGCGGCAATCCTAGGGTTACGCACGAACTGTATGAACCTGATACTGACAGAATTCTTTGTCAGATGAACTGGTTGGGTATGCAGAACAGGCCTGAGGATAAGGTAAAGGTTATATTCGTTCCTTGTTATCTTGATGGCAAAGATGGCATTTTTAATATGTCATATTATGATTTGCTTATCGGCAATGATTTGTGCATATATCCGTCATATTATGAGCCATGGGGATATACACCATTGGAAAGTGCTGCTTTTCATGTGCCGTGCATAACTACAGATCTGGCTGGTTTCGGGCTTTGGGTCAACGGACTTAAGGGCAAGGGATACAGCGAGATTTCAGACGGTGTGAAAGTCATGCACAGAACTGACTATAATTTCAACGAGGTGGCAGATATGGCTGCGGATACAATCTTCGAATATTCGAAAATGTCAGATGCGGAGGTCAAGGCTGCCAGACGTAAGGCGGGTGCTATTGCTGAGAAGGCATTGTGGAAGCACTTCATAGTGAATTATTATGACGCTTACGATTTTGCCATCAGGAAGGCTGAAGCTAGATTGAGTGAGAATAAAAAATGAATTTTAATATTATAATACTAAAAAGACGAAGAAATGAGAATTAAGGTAAGTAACGCGAATGTTCCTAATTGGAAAGAAGTTAACGTTAAATTGAACATTCCTGAAACTCTTATGCCTCTGGAAGAAATCGCACACAATATGTGGTGGTCATGGAATCAGGAGGCTACAAAATTGTTTAAAGATCTTGATCCAGATTTGTGGAAAGAAGTAGAGCAGAATCCGGTACAGCTTTTGGAAAGACTCAGCTATGAGAAACTGGAATTCCTCTCTAAGGATAAAGCTACTCTTGCACGTATAGACAAGGTATATTCTGACTTCCGCAATTACATGGACGTAAAGCCGGATTCAAAGAGACCTTCAGTGGCTTATTTCTGTATGGAATATGGTTTGAGCCACGTACTTAAGATATATTCTGGAGGTTTGGGAATCCTTGCCGGTGACTATCTTAAGGAAGCTTCTGACAGCAATGTAGACATGTGTGCTGTAGGTTTCCTTTACAGATATGGTTATTTCAGACAGTCTTTGTCTATGGACGGTCATCAGATAGCTAACTATGAGGCACAGGATTTCGGTAATCTTCCAGTAGAACACGAGTTGGACGAAAATGGTTGTCCTCTTGTTGTTGACGTTCCTTATAACAATTATACTGTTCATGCATACGTATGGAGAGTAAATGTAGGACGTATCAAGTTGTATCTCCTTGACACTGACAATGAGATGAACAGCGACTTCGACAAGTCGATAACTCATGCTCTTTATGGCGGTGACTGGGAAAACAGATTGAAGCAGGAAATCTTGCTCGGTATCGGTGGTATGCTTACACTCAAGAAGCTCGGTATAAAGAAAGATATCTATCACTGCAATGAGGGACATGCTGCACTGTGCAATGTTCAGCGTCTCGTTGACTATGTAAGCCAGGGATTCACTTTCAACCAGGCTTTGGAAATTGTACGTTCATCATCACTTTATACAGTACACACTCCTGTTCCTGCAGGACATGACTATTTTGATGAAGGTCTTTTCGGCAAGTACATGGGTGCTTATCCTGGTATGCTCGGAATAAGCTGGGACGAATTCATCGGTATGGGACGTATTAATCCTAGCGACAAGGGTGAACGTTTCTGTATGTCTACTTTCGCTTGCAATACTTGCTCATGGGTTAATGGTGTAAGCTGGCTTCATGGAAAGGTTTCAAAGGACATGTTCTCTGGAATCTGGAAGGGATATTTCCCTGAGGAACTTGACAATGTAGGTTATGTTACAAATGGTGTTCATTTCCCTACTTGGTGTGCTTCAGAGTGGAAACAGCTTTATCAGAAGCATTTTGACAAGTCTTTCCTTAAGGATCAGAGCAATGCAAAGATCTGGGAGAAGATTTACGATGTTCCAGATGAGGAAGTATGGCACAATAGAGTTGTTCTCAAAAACAAGCTCATTGATTATATACGCAGAGCTTTCCGTGAGGATTGGCTTAAGAATCAGGGTGATCCTTCAAGAATCGTTTCTTTGCTTGAGAAGATCAATCCTAATGCGTTGCTGATAGGTTTTGCTCGTCGTTTTGCTACATACAAGCGTGCTCATCTGTTGTTCAACGATTTGGACAGACTTGCTAAGATTGTTAACAATCCTAAGTATCCTGTTCAGTTTTTGTTCGCAGGAAAAGCTCATCCACATGATGGAGCAGGTCAGGGACTGATCCAGAAGATATATGAAATCAGCCGTAGACCAGAATTCCTCGGAAAGATTATTTTCTTGGAGAATTACGACATGAAGCTTGCCCGCAGACTTGTATCTGGTGTTGATATTTGGATGAATACTCCTACACGTCCTCTGGAGGCATCTGGTACTTCTGGCGAAAAGGCGCTTATGAATGGTGTTGTAAACCTCTCAGTTCTTGATGGATGGTGGCTTGAAGGATATCGTGAAGGAGCAGGTTGGGCTTTGACTGACAAGCGTACTTATGCAAATCAGGATCATCAGGATCAGCTGGATGCTGCTACTATTTACGGTTTGCTTGAGAATGAAATCCTTCCTTTGTACTACGATCAGAACGAGAAGGGCTACAGCGAAGGATGGGTTCGCACAATAAAGAACTCTATTGCACAGGTTGCTCCGCATTACACAATGAAGAGACAGCTTGATGATTACTATACTAAGTTCTACAACAGATTGGCAGAAAGAGCTAAGATGCTGACAGCAAACAACTTTGAAAAGGCTAAAGAAATTGCTGCTTGGAAGGAAGCTGTTGCTGAAAGATGGGATAGAATTAATGTCGTTTCTGTTGAGAAGGAGTACGACATGAAGGGTACTCTGCAGAGCGGACGTAAGTACAAGACTACTTATGTGATTGACGAGCAGGGACTTGACGATGCAATCGGACTTGAACTTGTTGTTCTCAGAACAGATAACGAAGGAAAGGATCACATCTATGCTGTAGAGCCTCTTAAGGTTGTCAAGAGAGATGGTAATCTTTTCACATTCGAGGGTTACAACTCTATCATGAATGCTGGATGCTTCAAGGTTGCATACAGAATGTATCCTAAGAATGAACTTCTGCCACACAGACAGGATTTCTGTTTTGTAAAGTGGATTGAATAAGTTATATAAGTCTTTTATACCGCAGTTGGAAATATTGTGGTGTAATAAGATAAAAGTGTAACATAAATTTTATGGAGCTGTGTCGTATATACGATGCAGCTCCTTTTTTGTGTCTGATATTTTGCCATTTAATTTTGACTTGTAGATTGTGTCTCTTCAAATCTCTATAGTGTTTTGTAATGCTGAAAATGCAGTATCCAATCCGTTTTTATTGCGGTAATAATATGTTGCACTTTTCGGCGCAACATTATGCAACATGGTTCGAAGTGCATTAACTGTTTGTTAATACGGATTACAATCTTTTAGCGGAGAGATATCTTAGTGTTGAGCTTATATTCCAATTACTTTACTTTAATGAAAAAAATAATCTAGTATTGGAGGGTAGCAAAAAAGTTTCTGCTTAAGGAATATAAGTTTGCTGTTTTAAAAAAACAAACATCTATATCAAGTTGAGTGGTTGTATGAAATATTGTTGTTTATCCAGCAATTACAACCTCACAGATTTGATATAGATGTTTGTTTGTCTTGAAGATATTGTTGCTTATTTTAGAATTTCGCCGATTTTTTCAATCAGTTCTTCACCACGCAGATCTTTTGCGATGATTTTCCCTGTTTCGTCTATCAGCATAGTACTAGGAATGGAGTTTATCTGATATATGCGTCCTGCTGCGCAGTCCCAACCTTTGAGGTCTGAAATTTGTGGCCATGTCATGTTGAGCTTGGATATTGCTTCTTTCCACTTTGTCATATCATTATCAAACGATACGCCTACTATCTGCAAACCTTTATCTTTGTATTGCTCGTATGCTTTAACGACATTTGGCATTTCCATTCTGCAAGGTCCGCACCAGCTGGCCCAGAAGTCAACAAGAACAAGCTTGTGTCCCTTCACGAGTTCAGAAAGAGATTTTTCTGCACCCTCCGGAGTAGAAAGCTTAAAGTCTGTGTACATGTCGCCGACGTTTGTTCCTGTTACAGGTTCATCATTTGATGTTTTAACTTCTGTAGTGGCTTCGGCATTATTTTGAACATTTGCATCGTTTGAATTAGACTTGCAGTTGCAGGCTGTGAAGCTTAGCATCAGTGATGCGCAGATTAAAAATGTTTTCTTCATAACTTATTTATATTATTGTTTCGAATACAAAAATAGGAAAAGGATTCATAAAATGAAACCTTTTCCTATTCATTTATCATTGCTCTAATGTATTCGTATATGTGTTAGGGATTATACGTACTGTGAGCTTATTGATTCATTGTTCTCTACACAAAGAATAGCCTGTGCAAACATCTGTGCTACTGACAGCTGCTTTACTTTTGCGCATTTCTGTGCGTAAGGAATACTGTCTGTAAATACTATTTCTTCAAGAGCTGAGTTCTGAACTCTGTCTGATGCAGGGTCGCTCATCACGCAGTGAGATGCAATTGCTCTTACAGACTTTGCTCCAGCTTTCTTCATTACGTCTGCAGCCATTGTGATTGTGCCACCAGTGTCGACCATATCGTCAATGATTACGACATTCTTTCCTTTGACGTCTCCGATAACCTGCATGCTGCCAACAACATTTGCTCTTTCGCGTGTCTTGTTGCAGAGAACCAAAGGTACTTCAAGCTTCTTTGAGAAGAGGCTGGCTCTTTTAGAACCTCCTACGTCTGGAGTTGCAATGACAAGATCTTCAAGATTCAAAGACTGTACATATGGCAACATTACCATTGATGCATAGAGATGGTCTACCGGTACGTTGAAGAATCCCTGGATCTGGTCTGCATGGAGGTCCATTGTGATGAGTCTGTCAATTCCGGCAACGCTGAGCAGATCTGCAACCAACTTTGCTCCGATTGAAACTCTAGGCTTGTCTTTTCTGTCCTGTCTTGCCCAACCGAAATATGGACATACTGCAATGATGCTGTGTGCAGATGCACGTTTTGCAGCGTCAATCATCAAGAGAAGCTCCATGAGGTTGTCGCTGTTCGGGAATGTTGATTGAACAAGGAAAACATCCTTTCCGCGTATTGATTCTTCAAATGACACAGAAAATTCTCCATCTGCAAAATGGGTGATAACTAGATTGCCAAGAGAACAGTTCAAATGCTGGCAAATCTTTTCAGCCAAGTATCTGGATTTTGTACCAGAGAATACTTTGTATTTGATATCTTCGCTCATTACAAGATTTTGTTTTATGTTTTTTAATGGTGCAAATTTACATATTATTGGGATAAAACGGCATTTTTGCCGGTTTTTAATCAGCAGCTTTTCTAAGTTTACTGAAATATTTCACTAAATCCATGTAATTGGCAGATGAATGACTGTCAAATCTCTTCCAAAGGTCGCCCATGACAACTGCGCCTCCGAATCCCATGTCTTTAATTTTAGGTATATTTTCTAGAGTTACTCCTCCAAGAGCCATTACATGCTTGTTTATGGTTCCGTTTTTTGATGCCTGCTTAAGAGTGTCGTCATCAAATCCCGACAAATATCCTTTTTTGGATATGCTGTCGAAAATCGGACTTAGAAATACGTAATTGCATTTTGGGGACCATTCTTTTACTTCGTCTAGAGAATGGCATGATCGGCTTACATGCTCTTTGTATCCTTCTGGTATTTCAGGATGCCTGCTGTTGAGATGAATTCCCATGAGGCCATATTCCGACTTGAGGTAGAAATGGTCATGCACTACAATTTTTTTTCTCCATTGTTCAGAAATGAGTTTCAATAGTCTTTCACAGTATATTGGTTCTGAATTTGGTTTTCGCAGATGCAGAATCTCTAAGCCTTCCTCGAAAAGTAGATTTATAATGTTGTCTTCTTCGAGGAAGAATGATGGTGATGTTATGAGTATAAGCTTCATCTCACTATAGGATTGTTTTTTGATTTAAGGAAGGTTCTGCAAAATTCGAAACTCATGCGAATCTGCATTGCCTCTTTATGCAAATATAATGTTTTTAGGTATTGATGAATAAAAATGCGTATAAAAGTTTATACGTTTGGTCGTTATTCTGCCATTATATATTGTTTCATATCTAATCTCATGGCGGTATGTTAGATAAAGCTTGTCTTTTACTTAAAAAAGTTAATACAGCAGTCTCGGTTTGACCGTATGGGCAAATTGGCTTAATTTTGTATTTGTTGTTGAACAAAGGCAAAGATAACTCTTCATATCATGAATATTTCTAAATTTACAATATATCTTATACTTGTCGTTTTGTCTTTTTTCTCGATGCAGGCATCTGCCGGAGATCGTAATGGAAAAGACAAAAAGGATAAATCATTATTGCGAAGCTTGTATGCACCGGCTGAGCCTGATACTATTCTTTCGAAGCCGATGCCGGACCGTATGCTTAACGGAGCTGTGCAGCCAGTTATTGTTTTGTTGGGTTCGCGCCCATGTGTAGAAGGTATTGATGTAAGTCATTATCAAGGAAGGATAGATTGGAGTAGGGTTGCGCAGACAGATAAGGCAAATTATGTCTATCTTAAGGCAACTGAAGGTGCCAATCTTGTAGATGATACGTATAAATTTAATTTAAGTGAGGCCAAGCGGGCAAAGCTTAAAGTGGGCAGTTATCATTTCTTCCGCGCAAATGTTTCGGTTTCAGACCAGTTCGATAATTTTATTCGGACAGTAGATCCAAAGGAGCAAGATTTAATTCCTATAATCGATGTGGAAGTGATGCCTCGTGGCATGTCACTGTCAAAGTTTCACAGCAGATTGGATGAGTTTCTACGCCTGGTGACAGAAGTTTTCGGTAAGCGTCCGATGATATATACGGGAAAGAATTTTTATAACAGATATTTTGCTGACACAAACTTTAGAAAGTACCTTTTCATGATTGCTTGCTATACAGTTGATGAGCCAGAACTTGATAATAATGATGACTACATTATTTGGCAATATACTTGTAAAGGAAGAGTTGACGGAGTACGAGGTAACGTGGATATTAGCAAGATTATGGGTCACCATTCATTAAAGGAAATAATGTATTGATGCAGTTTGATAAAATTCCAGTTTTGTTTTAACCTTTTTTATTTATAACGGTGAAGTATTTCTTTTTTATTGCATTCTTATGGCTGTATGGGCTGTCTGCCTTTTCACAGAAGGTGGAATACACTAAATCAGACAGTGTTTCTGTTGAACGAATTTTGTCGGAGGCAAAAACGGAAAGAAAGGAACAGAACCGAATGCTTTATTTCGGAAAGAAGTTTATAGGTGTTCCTTATGTTGCACATACTTTGGAAAATGGCAACAGTGAGCATCTTATCGTCAATCTGAGGGAACTCGACTGTACTACTTTTGTTGAAAATGTGCTTGCTTTGGCTTTGTGCGATATTGAAAACAAAAGAACATTTTCTGATTTTTGCAATAATCTTCGTAAGGTACGTTATTTCGGAGGACGTATAGATGATTATTCTTCTCGTCTGCATTATTTCACATGGTGGGCTGAAGACAATATACAGAAAGGTATAATTCGTGAAATATCAGCCGATGATTTTCCTTTCACTGCAGTTCAGAAGGTTGCAATAAATTATATGTCTGCACATCCGGAACTCTACAAACATCTTAAAAGTAAGCCTGATATGATACAAAAAATCAGACAGAAAGAACAGCTAACTTCTGGTAAGACATATAGATATATTCCGAAGTCGCTTTTGAATGAAAGCGCTTACCGTATTGGCGTTGTACATACCGGTGATATTGTTGCAATCATTACTTCAAAGTCTGGACTTGATACATCGCATATTGGAATTGCTGTGTGGCAAGATGGAAAGTTGCATCTCTTGAATGCATCTAGTATATATAAAAAAGTTGTCCTTGACAAGTCTACTTTCTATCAGTATAGCCAACGTCAGAAAAGTCAGTTGGGAATTCGTGTATTCCGCCTAAAATGATTTGGTCTTGTGCCTTTACTTTATATATAACTAAGCCGGTTCTAATTGAATAACTCTTATTTCTGAACATTTGCCGAATTATTCCAATTGGAGAGTGAATTTGTTTAGAGATGTCTTTTGCTCAGCCTTATAAATGTATTCATTTATAAAAAACAGAACCGTATCACTAAGGAGCATGTCTCATGTGATACGGTTCTGTCTTTTTATTTGGTTATGTAATGTTCAGAAGATGTCTGTTACTTTATCAAATCTATAGACCTCTTTACGAAGTTGTTGAGAGCTTCACCTTTGAGCATTCCATTCTGAAGCAATGCGAGATCTATGAGCTGACCGATAACCTTATTGTCCTGTGCATATTTGGCCATGACTGCCTCTTTCTTCTTTCTGGCTTCTTCAATGTCCTTTTCGCATTTGCTCAGTTCGTCCTTGCTTTCCTGGCTTATTTCATCATATTTCTTGTCCTTGTTGCTCTCGTTGATAGCATCTCTGCGAGCAGTAAGTCCACCGATCTCTTCGTCTATAGGTTTAACCTCTTCAGCAGTAGACTTTTCTCCAGCTTCGAGAACTTCCTTTACAAGGCGATGATCTGTGTTGAGCACGATGTTGTACATGTCTGGCATTTCGCCGTAGAATGACATGCCCTGCTGAATTCTTGACATATCCTTCATACGTCTCATGTATTCGCTCTGAGTGATAATTACCGGTGAAGCAGTTTCTCCAAGAGCGTTTGCATCAACGTTGAATTCTATTTTGTCAAGTTTAGGCATCTGTGCGCGGAACATCATTGTCAGGTTTTCCTTGCTCTTGCTGTCGAGGCTCTCCGACTTGCTGTCTTCTTTTACAATAAGTCTGTCTATTGTATCAGAGTCAACACGTGTGAATCTGCTCTTCTCGAATTTCTGCTCAAACATGCTGACCATTGCTACGTCAAGCTGTCCGTCCATCAAAAGTACGTTATAACCTTTGCTGTTTGCAACTTCAATGTAGCTGTACTGGTCTTCCTTGTTTCCGGCATACAGATAGATAAGATTTCCGTCTTTGTCTGTCTGATTGTCTTTTATGAGTGTTTTGTACTCCTCGTAAGTGTAGAACTTGCCGTCTGTATCCTTTAAGAGTGCAAACTTGTCTGCCTTATCATAGAAGTCGTTTTCTGAGAGCATGCCATAGTGTATGAAGATCTTGATATCATCCCATTTTTCTTCAAATTCCTTACGGTCATTCTTGAATATGGAGCTGAGTCTGTCACTTACCTTCTTGCTGATGTATGTAGAAATCTTCTTTACGTTCTGATCACTCTGCAGGTATGAACGGCTTACATTAAGAGGTATGTCTGGAGAATCAATTACACCATGAAGCAAAGTCAAAAAGTCAGGAACTATACCTTCTACTGAGTCTGTGACGAATACCTGGTTGCAATAGAGCTGTATTTTGTTTTTCTGAATGTCGAAGTTGTTTCTTACCTTTGGGAAGTACAGTATTCCTGTCAGATTGAATGGGTAATCAACATTGAGGTGTATCCAGAACAATGGATCGTCGGCCATAGGGTAGAGCTCGTGGTAGAACTTCTTGTAGTCTTCATCCTTGAGTTCACTAGGCTTTCTTGTCCACAGCGGAGTTGTATCGTTGATAACATTGTCCTCCTCTGTTTCTACCATTTTTCCGTCTTTCCATTCCTTTTTCTTGCCGAATGCAACTGCAACCGGAAGGAAATGGCAATATTTCTTCAAAAGTTCTTCAATCTTGTGCTCCTCGAGGAATTCCTTGCAGTCATCGTCAAGGTACATAACAATGTCAGTACCGCGATCTTCCTTTTCTGCATCTTCTATAGAGAATTCCGGACTTCCGTCACAACTCCATTTTACAGCTTTTGAATCAGGTGTCCAGCTTTTGGTAATAACTTCAACTTTCTTGCTGACCATGAAAGCAGAATAGAATCCCAAACCGAAGTGTCCGATTATGGCATTTGCATCTTCTTTATACTTATCGAGGAAATCATTTGCACCAGAGAATGCAATCTGGTTGATATATTTATCTATTTCCTCTTCGGTCATACCAATACCTCTATCGCTTACTGTCAGTGTTCCTTTCTCTTTGTCCACCGAAACATGAACAGTCAGATCACCAGCTTCACCCTGAAAATCACCTTTAGAAATGAGTGTGCGCAGTTTCTGTGTTGCATCAACAGCATTTGAAACTATTTCTCTGAGGAATATTTCATGATCAGAATACAAGAACTTTTTTATTACGGGGAATATGTTCTCAGTAGTAACCCCGATATTACCTTTCTGCATAATCTTATATATGAGTTTTGTTTATGTTTTTATTCTTTTTGTATTATTGTCGGCTTTTCATGCTTTTTGCAAGATGAAGATGTCCGATTTTCCTGAGTAGGTTTATACAAAAAAAATGCCAGCAGAAATTTCTGCTGACATTTTGTCCTTTTTATTAATGTATTATGACGTTTATGACTTAATGTTGTATCTCTCTACATACTGCAATTTATTCAATTGCGTTGTCGTCATTCGTCTGCTCACTGCTTTTTACGGCTTTTATGCTGATGTCGTTTTTGTCATCGTTCAGCACAGCTTTCATCGTGTCGCCCTCGTTGAGTTCGCCTTCAACGATCAGTTCTGAAATTTTGTCTTCCAGAAACGTTTGTATAGCACGCTTGAGCGGGCGGGCACCATACATTTTGTCATAACCTTTCAATGCTATGAAATCTTTTGCCTCTTCGCTGATTTCAAGTTTGTATCCCAGCCCTTCTATTCGTTTTCTGAAGACATCGAGTTCCAAACCGATGATTTTCAATATCGCATTCTTGTCGAGCTGGTCGAATGTTATGATTTCATCTATTCTGTTTAAGAATTCAGGCGAGAACTGTTTGTCCAGTGCCTTCTGAATCATGCTTCGCGAATTTACGTTTTCGCTCTTTTCGTCCCTTCCGCTGAATCCTATGGCACGTCCGAAATCTTTCACCTGACGCGAACCTACGTTAGAAGTCATTATGATTACAGTATTTCTGAAGTCGACAGTGCGTCCGTAGCTGTCCGTCAACCTACCTTCGTCCATAACCTGAAGCAGCAGGTTGTAGACATCGTTGTGAGCCTTTTCAATCTCGTCAAGCAGTACGATGGAGTATGGCTTTCTTCTTACTTTTTCGGTCAGCATGCCGCCTTCTTCATATCCGATGTATCCTGGAGGCGCACCTACGAGTCTCGACACAGTGAATTTTTCCATATACTCACTCATGTCTATACGTATCATTGAATCGGCTGAGCCAAACATGTATTCTGCCAGCAGCTTGGCAAGGTAAGTCTTGCCGACACCTGTCGGACCGAGGAATAGGAATGTTCCTATAGGTCTGTTTGGATCCTTAAGACCGACACGGCTTCTCTGTATTGCATGTACAATTTTCTCTACAGCCTTGTCCTGTCCGATAATCTTGCCTTCCAGTTCATCCTTCATGCCTTTCAGCCTTATTCCTTCGGCCTGTGCCATTTTCTGTACTGGTATGCCGGTCATAAGCGATACGACATCTGCCACTTTGTCAGCATCAACGGTCTCTTTGTTTTCAGTCATCGAACTTTCCCAATTGGCTTTCATCTGTTCGAGTTCTGTGTTGAGCTTCTTTACTTTATCTCTAAAGCTTGCTGCAAGTTCATAGTTTTGGTTGCGTACAGCCTCTTCTTTGTCTGCAGTAGCTTTATCAATCAGCTTTTCCTGTTCTTCAATTTCTTTCGGCACATTTATGTTGGCTATATGTACTCTTGAACCTGCTTCGTCAAGTGCATCGATGGCTTTGTCTGGAAAACTTCTGTCAGTGACATAGCGTTCAGTGAGAGTTACACAAGCCTTCAGTGCTTCTTCTGTATAAGCTACATTGTGGTGCTCCTCATAACGGTCTTTGATGTTGTGCAGTATCTCCAAGGTTTCTTCTGGAGTAGTTTGTTCAACAACAACCTTTTGGAATCTTCTTTCAAGTGCACCGTCCTTCTCAATACTTTTTCTGTACTCGTCGAGAGTTGTTGCGCCAATACATTGTATGTCCCCGCGCGACAGTGCAGGCTTGAGCATGTTTGCTGCATCCATGCTTCCTGGGGCACTTCCTGCACCGACTATAGTGTGTATTTCATCTATGAAGATGATTATATCCGGATTGGCCTTTAGCTCGTTGAGAATAGATCGTATTCTTTCTTCGAACTGTCCGCGGTATTTTGTTCCTGCGACAACGGATGTCATGTCAAGAGCAACGACTCGTTTGCCGAACAGAATTCTAGAAACCTTCTTTTCTGCAATTCTCATTGCCAGACCTTCAACAATGGCGCTTTTTCCCACACCTGGCTCACCGATAAGCACCGGATTGTTTTTCTTGCGTCTGCTGAGTATCTGTGCCAGTCTTTCTATCTCTTTTTCGCGTCCTACCACAGGGTCCAACTTTCCTTCCATAGCTGCTCTGGTCATGTCGAATCCAAAGTTGTCTATGACTGGTGTGTCGCTTCCTTGCGATGTTTTCTGCTTTACTCCTTGTGCCTGCCTGCTGTTTCCTGTTCCCGAACTGTTTGCCGGCATGCTGTCTTCCTCTTCATCTTCTTCCTCTTCTTGAAATCCGAATCCGTTTTTTGTGCTCGTCTTGTGCGAGAAAGCATTGAAGAGTTCATCGTAGGTAAGGTCGTTGTCCTGAAGAATCTTTGCCGCGAGATTGTCCTTTTGTTTCATTATAGCTAAAAGTAAGTGTTCAGCTTCCACAACGCTGCTCTTCAGAAGTCTTGCTTCAAGAATGCAGAGTTTCAGGATGCTTGATGATTTCTCATTGAGTGAAATATCGCTTGTCGAATATATATAGTTCTCATCATTTCTGATGCGCTTTTCAATTTGCTGTTTCACAGCGTCGAGATCTATGCGGAATTTATGAATCAGCACTTCCACTGCACGGCTCTCACCATCTCTGATGAGCCCCAGCAGGAGATGCTCAGGGCCTATATAATCATTTCCTAGGCGTATGGCTTCCTCTTTGCTGTATACTAGAATATCCGACACTTTCTGCGAAAACTGATTTATCATGTTCTTATTTGTTATTTTGTAGAATTTAGTGTCTTTTTACGGTAAAAATCTGAGTTTGGTTTCAGACATACCATGACATTTCATATATAAGCAAATATAATGCCATAGATGGCTTATTGCTATAAAGAACATCTCTTTTTAACCTTTTTTGTTTTATACATGTGCGACAAGTGAGCATTTCAAGCTATAGAATAAATAATAAAGCCGGAGAGAATGGGTTTTTTGAACTCTTGCATCCTCTCCGGCTTGTAGTGTTTCTTATATGAATATGTTGTTATTCAACTATGCGCACATCCATAGTTATGTCTTCTTTTGGTCTGTCGGCAGTTCCAGTGCTGCAGTTTTGTATCTTTTCAACAATGTCAAGACCGCGTGTAACTTCACCGAATACAGTATATTGACCGTCCAGGTGTGGAGTTCCTCCGAATTCAGCGTACACGTTTTTCTGATTTTCTGACAATCCTCCAATGCCTTTTTCTGCAGCTATTTTGCGAGTTTCGTTTATTAGTCTTTCCTGAAGTGCTTCAAGTCCAGCGCGGTCGCGTTTTCTTCTGAGGTCCAGAATTTCTTCTCTATGTTCAACTGCAAGATTATTCAGAATTTCTTGCTGATGATGTATTTCCATTTGCTTGTCAAGTTGTGCAAGTTGTCCGCTGTTGTACTTCTTTCCCCAGACAATATAGAACTGCGAGCCTGACGATTCGCGTTTAGGATTCATTTCGTCACCGAGACGTGCGGCGCAAAGTGCACCACGTTTATGTATAAGTTCATCCTTTATTTCTGCAGGAATTGTATATCCAGGTCCTCCTGTTCCAAGGCGTTTTGAAGATGATGCACCTTTGCTGTCTGGGTCACCTCCTTGGATCATGAAATCTTTTATTACTCTGTGGAACAAAGTGCCGTTATAGAAGCATTCTTTGGCCAACTTTATGAAGTTGTCGCGATGTAATGGCGTTTCGTTGTAAAGCTTCACTTCGATTTCGCCTAGAGATGTCGAAATGACAGCTCTTATTTCCTTATTATTTTCTTCCATAAGATTTGTTATTATTTGTTGTTTAGTTTACGAACGAAGCATGTATATATATGCGTACGTTCCTACCGATATGCAAAGATATGACTTTGCTTTCATTTTATAGCCTAGTTATGCATGCTCATTGAATGGCGGATGCATAAAATTCAGGCTTAATGATATTTTATAATTTTGTTTTGGGCCAATCCATCTGTCTTTTCAGGCCTTTGCCTTTTTTTACTCCATAGAAATTCTTTTCAGATATATTTGTCTGTATCTGCTTATTGCAGGTACGTTCAGTTGCATCAGAATTGCTGAGACATACAGTTTGTCCTTTCTTCAGATATATTTCATAAATGCCGTTTCCTAAGGAATTCATTTTGGCTTTGTTTCCATCGACAATTCTTACATCATTCCACTCTGGAAGACTTATTCGGCAAGTACCTTTCTTTGTGCTGCTTATTTCAATCCATTCCAGCTTTCCTTCTTTCATAGATGCTGATACATCAAATCCGCCTTCAGCCCTTAATTTATGGAATGAACAAGTTTTCCATTCTTCAGGTATTGCAGGGAATGGTCTTATTGTTTCTCCCCAGCTTTGCAAGAGCATTTCCGTAATAGCTGTAGCGGCGCTGAGTGGAGTTTCTATCACTGGATTTTTTCCTTCGCATTCCACATACATGGTGTTTGGCAACAGAATGCTTATTCCTATAGGCTTGTTCAGGAAGTGATAGAGTTTTGCGTATGCTTTATTTCCGTTTCCTAGAAATGCGTATAGTGATGCGGCGCCGGTGTATGAATATCCTGCCAAACCGCTTCCTTTACCTATATTCATCCAGTGATCTATAGATTTTTCAAGGACAGATGCTGTAGCAGGATCTGTAGGATCTTGCAGTTTGAGAGGGTAGAATGACAAGAGATGCGAATAATGGCGATGCGATTTAGCCATTGGCTTATTCGATGCAATCATGTATCCGTTTTCGTCTACAGGTGCAGGATGAAGTCTGCGCTGCAAATTTTTCCATCCGTCAACTTTGTCGCTGTACATACCAGTCTTCTCGTTTATTTCAGTCAGAACACTCAGTATCCATCTCAGAGCCGCCAGATTGTAGTTGCTGTTGTTATACACCTTGAACCCCTCATATTCTGGAGATTCTGTATCAATCAGATCTATTGTTTCTCCATTATCTTTAAGGTGAGGCTTGTATATCTCAAGAATGCCTTCTGCTTTAGGTCCAACTTTTCGGCCTATTTCCTCCCATGAACATCCAGCGTAGCGCATGTATGACCAGTATGTATGGAGCGCCCATGCAAAGTCGCCAACTTTAGCCGTACCTTTTGACTCAAGTATGTCGAATAGGCTTTCGTCCATAAGTTTTATGAAATTTTCGGCTTGGGTCAGACGATTCGTCGGCAAAGTTGACATATAAGTCAGCTGTACATTCAGATTCCACCATATTCCAGGCCATTGACTGGTTTTATAGAATGTTCCGAATACGTCCATTGCGGGGCCTTCTGGCCTTGAGCATGTAGCAAGTTTATATAGCTGTATATGGTAGAAATTTTCCATTTTCTTGTCAGGAATACAGATTGTTCCTGTCTGATAATAGCCATGCCACCATTTGTACATGTCTTTTTTGACTTTTTTCAGACCTTCATGCATAACCTTTTCTACGGCCTTTTTTGCTTTCGGCAGTGAGAGTCCTTCGTTCGGCACCTCGTTTTGTGTAGAAATACACATGGCCTTACCACCTTCTGAAAGTGCGAAAGTTTTCCAATATGTTGCATAGTCGCCTCCAGCCAGAAGTTTGTGCTCACTCCAGCCTTCGTTTTCTCCTTCGTGGCATATTGGTTCTGGGTTTCCTTCATATTGAAGCTCTTTTTTCAGGTGCGGAAATACCTGGATACGTGGCGAGAGAGGACTGCCTGGCTCCAACTTCCATTCACAAGGAACATCTGTTGCAGTTTCTACGATGTTTACATCATGATTGTAAGGTGTATAAGCAGTGAATTCTATTTTGCCCGCATCAGTTTGCAGAACGCCTTTTAATTCAGCATTATATATGTCCAATACCATACGTCCGGATAATATTTTACCTTTTGGGAACATTTTCATTTTTCCGATATCCATGCGGCAATAGTCAACCATTACTGAAGCATCTTTCACACCCATAGATGTTTTCCTGTTAGGTGCTTTGCGGTGGTCTGTTACATCGGGACGGCTCAACCAAAGTGTGAGGCTGTTGTCGGCTGTATCTACATATACAACCATGCCTATACTTCCGTTGCCAAGGAATGCTCCTTCATTCCATTGCAAAGGCATTTGTTCCCAAACAAGTGACTGGCTGTCCATATATTTCCTCATGCATTCGTTCGAGGATGAAGGTTGTGAACACATGCATGATGTGACATATAGGCACAACATGCTGAAAAAAACTGCGATTCTGTTCATAGTTAAATTTATCTTTAAAACAGGTTTAGTAATAGGTCTGCTGCAAAACGCAGATGTATAAATCTCGTTTATGCAAAATTATGCTATCTGAACAGAAGCGCAAGAGGCAAAGTATACTTTTTTGCGTTTAAATGACTTTTTTCAAAGAAACAGTGAACAAATTTATAGAGACTTTTGTTAATAGGGGTAAAAAGAGATAATCAGGACAAGCCGAAAACCTGTAAAAGAGTAGGGTATAACAAAAAACAAATTGTATTATGAAAAAAATTTTACTAGCGGCATGTTTTGCACTTGCCTCAACTGCCATGCAGGCACAGGTATGGTTGGGAGGATCTTTAGGACTGAATTTCCAATCTGCAGATGAAGTTGATATGACAACTTTCACAATTGCACCAGAAATTGGTTACAAACTTAATGACAAGTGGGATATCGCCATCGGTATATCAGAAGCTTATACCAACGTTAATCCAGACAAGGGTAAATCAACATCAACTAATTTCTTCAGCGTCAATCCGTATGCACGCTACACATTTGCATCTACAGGAAAGGTAAGTTTCTTCCTTGATGGAGGATTTATTGTAGGTACAGGCGATTATTACTATGATGGTGACAGTTACGATGATGAGACATCTTGGGGTATCGGTATACGTCCAGGTATTAAGGTTGATCTGACTGAGCATGTCGCACTTGTTGCACGTCTTGGCTATTTCGGCTACAAGCATGAGGGCGGACCAGATGTAAGCTCATTTGGACTCGGTATAGACAACAACAACATTTCATTTGGTGCATATTATGCTTTCTAAAGCATATTACCCATTTGTTCATATTTTAACCCAAATCGGTCATTAGGATTTCTCAGTGTCGTATGGCAACGAGAAATCCTTTATTTTTTCCAAAATGGCAAGAAAGACTTGCCTTGTTTTTAAAGACCTTGCCAGATAGAGAATATGCTTGTCTTTTGTTTTGCCCAGATAGGCCGGTGTGGAAATCAACTCGTAACGTATTGTTGGCTCAGTAGAAATTTAGTGGGTATAAGCATATAAGTTGGCAATCCTGAAGAGAA
>OGHV01000043.1_pt1 | contig 102104 bp, 94 predicted proteins | sample 1571551 | NCBI WGS metagenome assembly OGHV01 (sample SAMEA2581960, study PRJEB24529) | metagenome | biome: Human gut stool | place: China | collected 2011 | reverse complement strand
GCAGTTGGTAGCGCACTACGTTCGGGACGTAGGGGTCGGGCGTTCGAGTCGCCTCTTTCCGACAGAAGGCGACAAGCAGTGAAAATTGCTTGTCGCTTTTGTTTTATTTTCTTTGTAACTTGCTGATATTCTACGGAATATCTTAAATACTTCATTCTCGTTATCTGTTCGATAATCGTCAACTTCTTTATCAAACAAAACACCTGTCGGGAACACTAATTTTTGTAACCCTTGACGTGATTCAAAGTCCGCACGAGTCCACAAATCACCTAATTTACAAGATGTTACAATTGCTTCATCTACAAATTTAGCCATGTTCGATAAATTTTGGCTTACTTCTTCCAACCCTTTCTTTATTTCTGCTATCTCCGCGTTCAAATGCTTGTATGTAGTCTGATATATCTCATCACTGATTTCACCTAACCCATAGCGGATTTGAAGTTTCTTCAGCTTGGCATTACACTCCGTTTGACTTTTTAAAAGCATTCTGCGCGTTTCCGTCTTCATATCATTATTTTCCTTAAAGACCTTCTCAAACACTCCTGTAAGTACAGGAATAAGCTCCTGCGGTATTTGATAGCTGTTTAATAAGCCTACATATTTACTGTGCATTTTATCAGTACTATGATTGCTTTTGCACCCCTTCTTATTGCACTTGTAGTAATTACGCCCTCTTGCTTTTACGGTGTAACCCGTCAAATATCCACCACAATCAGAGCAAATGACATGACGTTTCAATGGAAACTCATCTGTTATCTCACGATGTTCGTAACTCGCATTTGATAAACCATTTACTTTATTAAATGTAGCCTCATCAATCAATGGTTCATGTTTGCCCTTAATTATCTCATCTCCCAAAAGACTATGTTTAATGTAGCCGCAATAGAAAGGGTTATGCAGTATTTTATTCAGATGCTTACGGTCTAATGTCAGCCCTAAATACTTTAATCTATCTACGATAGCTATATCTCCTAATCCTTCATTTGCTTTCCACAAAAAAGCGTTCCGCAATTTCTTGCCATCTTCATTAACCGTTATGATATGCTCACGACCAACTTTTTTACGGTTATAACCTAATGGAACATTGCCAAACCAATAACCTCTCTTTAGACACTCCGTCATACCCATTACGCATTTATCCCTTCGCATATTATTTTCAAACTGATTAAATAGGAACAGCATATCTTCCATAAATGTCCCAACTACAGTATCGGGGTCTGTTGCCTGTGTTGCGGAAACAACATATATACCTTTGGATTTCAAATAAGCCTTAGTTGTAATAGCATCATTTCCAGCCCGACTGAAACGGTCAAATGAATATACCAAGATAATATTGATTTCTTTATCTTTTGCGACCTCTGCAATCATTTGATTGTACATTAGACCTTCAGTCTTGGCACTTTCGTGTGTTCCGCCAAACTCCTTTTTAATTATTATTCCATTTCGCTCAGCATATTCCCGACAAATACGTTGTTGATTCTCCAAACTGCAATTATTTCTTTCCTGTTTCTCTGTACTTACACGCGTCCATAACGCGGCAACTTTTCTTTCTAATTTTGAAAATTCTGTAATTTTCTCATTGTTCTTTTTCATAAACTAGATTCTATTTATTTACTTTTATATATGATTGTACCTATTGAGTATATAAACTCCAGCACTTGTTTTTGCTCTTCTTGAATTGTTATGCCTAATTGATTGAATACCTGCTCATAAGATTTTAATTCATTCTCACTAAACATTCAACATTATATTTTATCTGTGTCTCACTAGACACTTATATTTGGTATTTGATAGCCATCCAGCAACGGTAAAACGATAATCGTCAAATACCTGACCGTTGCCTTTCGCGTTTGCAATAAACCTACTTTCTCAAAGGGCGGCTATATTTTATCTTGTTATTTTAACTTGTTTTTCTGTTTTTCAGAATGTCAAAGAACGCCTACTGATTCAAACATACCAAAAAGAAAATTAAAAACCAAATTAGATGAGGCTCTTGCACTTCCGTATAGTATTGATAGACGTTCCTGTTAGCTTAGAAATATTACGTAATGAATACCCTTTTCTGAGTAGCTTAATTTCCTCTATATATTGTGTTTTCATTGTTTCTTCTGCTTTCTTATACCCAGTTTTTCTACCAACTTTTCCACCATTAGCACGATAGTTATTGTAACCGCTTTCTACGCGTTCCCTTATTGTCTTACGTTCCATACGTGCAACTTCTGCCAATATAGTAATCAAAAATTGGCTCATAGCATTAACCTTACCTTCTTTTGTTAGGGTCTCAATAGCATAATTTTGAATATAGAGGCTAATCTCTTTTTTATTCAGCATTTCAATTACTTCCAGCACTTGTAAGGTGTCACGACCTAAACGGCTCAACTCTGTAACTAACACCTTATCTATATGATTGCTCTCAACATAGCTTATCATATTCAAAAGTTCAGTACGTTCAGTATTTGCCTTTGCTCCCGAAATTTTTTCGGCGAACACAGCCTCAACACTCCAGCCGTTTGATTCCGCCAAAGCTGATAGCTCATTGAGTTGCCTGTCGTATTCTTGAGCACCTGTTGAAACTCTCGCAAAAATTACTGCTTTTGTCATATTTTTTTGTTTTTAATATCAATTTGATGTAATGCAAATATACTTATAATACAATTAAATAACAAATTACAGTTGACTTAAAAATTAAAATCCTGCGTATAATTTGATATTTAATATAAATGGCCTAACTTTGTAATAACAATATAGTGTATATGGAAAAGATATTGGCGGAGAATATAAAACGATTATGTAAAGTACAGAATAAGCAGTTAAAAGACCTTGCGGCTGATATGGGAATTGACCCTGCTAGTCTCAACCGTGCAATGTACGGCAATGCTAGACTAGATACTATTGAAAGGATGGCTACCGCTTTAGATGTTTCTATCAAAAGTCTATTTGAGCCGATGGATAATGGCGCAGTTGAAGGGTATATAAAGATTCGTGGAAAAATATATCAGTTTAATTCAAAGCAAGAACTTTTTCAAATATTAGAAAAATAACAGCTTGCAATGACGGCCATTTGCTAAGTAATTCTTAAATTTGCAATGTTGCAAATGCAACAGACATGTATTTAGGAGGCGTTTAGCACTCATTCCAAAATGGTGAACTTCGACAACTCACAGTACGATTGGAATAAGTAAAGGACGTTCTTCCTTTGGTTTGTTATATGTATCTCAACATATATAGCCAAAGGTGTGAGCTGTTTTTCTTTATCTATCGTACGGCAGTCGAAGGCCCACCATTTAGATGAAGTCTGACATAGGCTCACACTTTCTTTTTATATGCCTTTTGTTAATCATCTATTATAAAGTCTTGGGGCCTAGGACTGTTGACAATCACATGAAAAAAATTGTTTTGTCCGCTATTGTTTGTATAGCATTATCTTCTTGTAGTACTGTAAATTACGTTAGTACATCTGTGTTACGTGATAATTATGAAAAGAAAATCCATAACACGACTTTCTTAGGCAAGGTCTTATTTAAGACAGACGAAAAGAAAAAAGATACTTACGACAATATTAAGGTCTGTCTGAACGAAAATGAGGTTGGTCGTGACTTTTATGTCGTAGCGTACGGTTCTTATACTCCTGTTGTATTACCGTTAATCAGACCTGAAAGACCGCGAATCGAAAAATATCTATTATGGAAGGCGGCAAGAAAAGCACGTAAACTTAAGGCCGATGGCGTAATTATAGATAATAAAAATAACTTTAGAGTTATAAAATTCAAATAGTACTTTAATTTATACACGAGTTGAATTATGCGGATTTTGAAGTCAGAAATTCAATGACATTGGAAGAACGTATTTAAATAAAATTAGAATTGCTTCAAAATGAAGATGACCACATCTTGTTCTCGTAAAGAAGATGGAGTAGTAATAAAATGAGTTATGTCAAACTTTAGGAGAGGGGACATTTATGAAATTAAGCGAAAATTTTAAAACTAACTTATTCGCCTTTTTAGGTGCATTTGTTTGCTTGGCTATTTTTATTAGTCTTAAAGAATGTAGCCAAGATGATAGTTCAAATGAAACAAATTCTTATTATGAAAATTATGATGCTTCTGATAGCGAATCTAATAGTGAAAGTAATACCGTGTCTGTTTTGAAAACATGGGCTTTACAATCTGAATACTTAGATTATGACGATGTTTCCATTAGAGAAGTTAAAAAGTTGCCAGAAGGTTCAGATTTTGACTATAAGATATTTGCCGACATTGAACAAGGAAGTATTAAATGTACTATATATCTATTTTTGAAGCTGAACTCCAGCGAGACTAAGATATTAAGAGTATATAAAGATGATTCAGAATTACGAAATGCATTTATCGATGATGTTAAATCTAGACACCCAGATTGGGATATGTAATATTGTTTAGATATTAAATTAATCTTTTAGATTAGGATGATACAAATAAACGTATCAATATCGTCATTTTATTGATTATATTGATACGTTTTTAATTTGACACATAAAATTATAATAATCAATTGCTTATATCAAAATTCTACATATTGAGAGAGGGGGTTGTTATAACCCTATGAAGCACGACCTAACAACTGCTCCCACATTATATCCTGTTTGCCATACTTAAATCGAATAACACTATTCAAATGATAGAAGAACATATCCTCTAACAAGACCTCATCTATCATATAATAGTTGAAATACAAGCCATGACTATCCAAATAGTCTTTGATTTCAGTATTATTCAAATGGACTTCCGTCCTGAACAGTTTGGTAGGATAACCATAAAAATTTAAGATGTATTCCTTACCAGAACTATTACTAATTTCCGCCAACTTATCGTATGTGGTTACGGTCACACCTCGACTTTTGTCTTTTATAGCATTTCGCTGCTTGACATTGACCGTCATATACTTGTCTTTGTTGAGGCTACCGCTGAGTGTATAAGTGATTTCGGGACGGTCTTCGTCACGGTCTTTTACTTTCGTTCCATTTAGAATAGTAGTAACAGCCTTGTTTTTAATTAGCTGACGCAATGGTTTACTAACATTAAAAGAAGTGTCAAGGCATATATCCAGCGTTGTAACATTATGTGGTTCCAGTCCTAGCTTAGTAGCAACAAAGCCTAAGTAGTATTGGTCATTAGAATATAAACTTTGATTGTTGAGGCTTATCCAAGCTTTGGGATTACCATTATCATGAAGATTATTGGGATTTGCCACTTTCCCGATGTTGAATTTTAGTTGACCGAACTCAACTTGACTATCTCCATCCATATATATAATGGTGTAGACATTATTATAATATCGTCCTTCTACCCGCATCAACTGAAATTCATACATATCATAAGTCTGACCGAAGTCAAGTTCACAAATACGGTCATAGTGATAACGGTCTATAACCTCAAAGCAAACCGTTAAGGCATCTATCATTATCTTTCTTTTACATATTCGTTTCATTATCTAATTGGTTTTCACTTTTGTTATTTTCGGTTGGTTTATTGGGTATCGTAGCCCAGTAAGCCTTCATGCTATCGCTGATAGCTTGCTTGTGAGTTTCGCTCATCGAGCGTCCTCGTAAGCTCTGACTAATACGTGATTTAGTCATATCGTTCAACTGTCTAAATTGTCTTTTCATAATTACCCTTTTATATATAAATATTAAGTAAAGTCAGAAAAGTAGGTATAGTAACACATTTTTCTTATAATCTATAGCTTGGTAAAAATATGGAAAACCGTTTTTTATCTATACCTACTAAAAAAGTATATAGTTCGTACGAGATACACACGTCAACAGCCCTCAGGAAGGGCTGTTATGCAGGATTTGCTTATTTTGTTTTTACCTACCGTGTTATTTCAATATGAAAATAACCAATAAAATCGTGTATTTTCCGCAAATCTTCTATAAATTTGTTCGATAATTTGTAAGGGCTTTCGACAATGCCGGCAAACATCTATGATGTCTGCCGTTTTTTGTATTATGGAATATGCATTCTAATTGTTGGCTATATATAGAAATGAATGCTTGCGATTCTGTTCTGTTGAATTTATATAGCACTTGCAGAGTGTCCGATGTGGTTTTGTAATTATTCGATATTTACAAAACATATTTGCGGATAAAAGAGTGTTTGATGAAGAGTGGAGTATAAGCCTGTTTTTAACAGGATATTCTGCTTGTGTACCTGCCCCTTGGGTTTTATTGAATTGTTCTTTGGAGAATATAAACAAAAAAAGCGAACCATCTTTTGATGATTCGCTGCGCTTCCTCTGCTATGACTGAGTAAAATTTGTTTATGCAAGTTTTGCGATGTACTTCATTGCGTTAGACTTGAGATTAGCAGCCTTCTTCCAATGAATTATATTAGTCTTAGCTAATTTGTCCAGCATCTTCTGAACCTTAGGGTACATCTCTGTTGCCTCTTCTTTGCTCTTAGAGGCACGAAGCTTACGCAACGCGTTACGCATTGTCTTAGCGTAGTAGCGGTTGTGCAGTCTTCTCTTTTCAGCCTGACGTATGCGCTTGATAGCTGATTTGTGATTTGCCATTTTCCTTTATTTCTTACATTTATTATCTGATTGTTTGAAATGGTAGTCCCTAGGAGAGTCGAACTCCTCTTTAGAGAATGAAAATCTCTCGTCCTAACCGATAGACGAAGGGACCAGCCTTGGTGTTTTCACCTGCAGAACGTTGTTTGTTTCTCGTTTGCGGTTGCAAAGGTAGATGTTTTTTCTGAACCTCCAAAATATTTCTGAACTTTTTTTCAAAAATAATGCATTTATTTGTTTTTAGGGCTAAAAAAGCGCTTGTTTATGCCTCTGAAAGCCTGTTTTCACGTAGTTTTGTATTGTTTTCGGCTTGCAGGTGCAGAACCTGTTTTTTGTACTTTTAGTGTAATAATTATATAAACGCATAAAAAATCCTACAATTATGATGAAAAGACTTCGGGGCGTAGTGCTTCGTGTTGTGAAATATAAGGATTCTGATGTTATCGTCGATATGTATACGGATCTTTTGGGCAGAGCCTCATTTGCGGTCAGGATGCCGAAAAGGAAAACAGCAGGGTCGGGAGCCGCAGTATGGCGTCCTTTGTCTATTGTGGAGTTTGAGTGCGATGTGAGGGAGCAGGTGCGTCTTCTCAAGCCTCGTGATGTGCGCGTATTATATAATTATATGGATATGCCGTACGATCCTGTCAAATCGACTGTTGCAATGTTCTTGTCTGAATTCTTGTGTGCTGTGCTTCGTGATGAGGGTGGGAGTGCTCCGCTCTTCTTGTTCCTTACGAGTTCGTTTGAATGGTTCGACCGCTGTTCTTCATCGTTTGCCGATTTTCATATAGTCTTTCTTGTGCGTCTTTCGCGATTTCTTGGCATTTACCCTAATATGGAAGGTTACAGCTCGGGAGCTTGTTTTGACCTCGTGTCAGGATGCGTATGTTCAGTGCGGCCTTCTCATCCGCATTTTCTTGGACCGGCCGATACCGACTCAATGCGCCTGCTTTTAAGTGTGGATTATTCTTCTGTTTCGCATTTGCAATTCTCCAGAATGCTTCGTAGAAAAACTTTGGGACTTATATGCGATTATTACAGCTTGCATGTGCCAGGTTTTCCTGAGCTCAAATCCTTAAGTGTGCTTGAGGCTGTTTTTGACTGACATATAATATAATGGATTCCTGGGGCGCATTATTGATTTTGTGAGCGCTCGCAATTAATCTTTCGAGCGCTTACGGTTGATTTTGTGAGCGCTCACGTTTTTTTTATGTCTTCTCTGTTATGCTTTTTTGCCCAATTTACCCGAATGAGGTTCTAATTGCTTGTAAATGAAAAAAAAATCGTATTTTTGCCGTCAAAAATGAAATTATGGGCCCTTTGGCCTTCTGAATCTTAATATTATATATGGCTCGAAAGAATGCACTTTCATTGATGTTGCCTGTGGTTTTGCTGGCGGCAGGATGTCAGGAGTCTGATTTTGATCTCGACACATTTGATTCAACTAGTGCGGAAGCTGATATCCGTTACTGCCGTTTCTTGGATCCTTCAATGCTGAAGGTTGAGGCTGATACGCTTCTCCAGGTTTTCAGTGAGAATATAGAGGTTTCTGTAAGTATTGATGCTGATCTGACAGATATTACACCGTATTTTGTTCTGAACGACGGTGCTTCCATATTCATGCAGGGCGAGGACGGCGAGTGGAATGTTCCGGCCGATGGCGTATCGCGCGATTTCTCTGCCGGACCATTGGAATATATGGTTGTGTCGCCAAATGGCAAGAGCCATCATCTTTACACTTTGGGTTTCAATTGTAAAGAAGTTGCAACAGACTTTCATTTCGAGTACAGCGAGTTGAAGAATTCTAATCCTTCGGCACGTCCGAATTATTATATATGGAAAGAGTTTGACGCCTCAGGAGATTATCGTTTCACTTGGGCCACAGGAAACGCGGGCTATTCTATGTCACGCGGTTCTGCATTGCCTGAAGATTATCCTACATCTCCTTGTGAAGGCGTAAATTCAGGAAAGGGAGTCAAGCTGACAACATGCAGTACCGGTCCTTTCGGAGAGAGATTGGGTATGCCTATAGCTGCCGGCAATATATTCCTTGGCGAGTTTGATGTGAGCAATGCTCTTATTGATGCATGCGCCAGCACCCTGTTTGGCGTTCCGTTCTCCAGCAAACCTTTGAAGCTCCGCGGATACATGTCGTATAAGCCTGCACTCGACTTCAGAGGACCTGACAACAAGCCTGTAGAGAATATGGCCGACTCATGTGATATTTATGCGGTTCTTTATAGGAACGTCGACTCAAAGGGACAATCCATCATGCTCAACGGACATGACATAATGAGCAGTCCTAATATTGTCGCTATGGCCAGAATAGATGATAAACTAGCTGCTGGTACAGATGGAGAATGGGAATATTTTGAAGTCGGCTTTGATTATGAGACATACGGCAACAATCTGAACATGGATATTCTTAAGGAATATGGCTATAATCTGGCTTTTGTTGCATCTTCAAGCCGTGGTGGAGCTGAATTCTACGGTGCTGTCGGCAGCGTATTGAGGCTTGATGAAGTTGAGATTGTGTGTGATGTCGTTGACGATACTGAAGATGTTCAAGTTCCTTCAACTCAGTCTGACCGTAAATTCTAGTATTATTTATGAAATATCTTTTTCGATTAGCAGCTGTTCTGATTGTGCTTATGTGTTCAGCATCGGCAATGGCCCAGAAGGACAGAAACGCTACACTCAAACGAATGAGTGAATTGGGCATAAGGGTTATGGTGCGTGCCGGAGTGAATGTCGGCGGAACTGCGCCAATTCCGATTCCATCTGAAATGAAGAGCATAAATAGCTATTCTCCTGGCTTGAACTTCGGCTTTGAAGGCGATGTGCTCGCCAATTTCACCGAAAAATGGGGCGTGCAGGTCGGAGCCCGTCTTGAGAACAAGAGCATGCGCAGTGACGTGACAGTCGAGAATTATTACACTACGCTTGTAAACGACGGAGATCTTATTGAAGGTAATTATACTGGAAAGGAAAGAACAACAGTCAGCTATAGTCTTTTGACATTCCCTGTTCTTGCCACATACAAGATAAATTCTTCCTGGACCATCATGTTCGGACCATATTTCTCATACGCCATGAGACGTGAATTCTATGGTCATGCCGCTGATGGATATATGCGCAATCTTCAGAAAGACCCTGTCACCGGCGAAATGGTTCCTACGGGCGACAAGGTCATAATTCCTGCTGATCGCCCTGCTACTTATGATTTCAGCGATGATATGAGGCGCTTTCAGTGGGGACTCGAGGCTAATGTAGATTGGAGATGTTTCCGCCACTTCTTGGTTTTTGCACATCTTGATTGGGGGTTGAATGATGCTTTCAAGAGTTCTTTCAAGACTCTTTCGTTTCCTATGTATCCAATATATGCTATGGTCGGATTCGGTTATGAATTCTGACCATCATGCATTCTATTAAATAATTCATTATTTTTTTAAGTAAAAAGTATTGCTTATGATTAAACATTTACGCAGTATTGCGGCTGTAGCACTGATGGCTGTTTCTATGTTGTCTGCTAAGGCCGATGATTTCAGTTTCGACTATTCTTATTATGGAAATCTCGAGGTTGAAATGGCTGGTAACCCGCTAGGTACCAGTAAGAACGAAATCAAGGTTGCTCCTTGCGGTCAGGACAGCATTACGCTGATTCTCGACAATTTCACGTTGTCTATGGGCACTTCCAACATGTATGTAGGTACAATCAAGATTGACAGCATCAAGGTTGAAAATTCTGCAGATGGATTCTCTTTCAGCAAGGAGGATGTTGTGCAGATTGAACCAGGATATTATCCTGTTGGTGAAGATGTTGCATGGACTGGAGCACAGCTTCCTGCCATGCCGGTATCTGTAGAGGGTACATTGGTAAATGGAAAACTTGTACTTGCCATAGATATCGAATCTATGAAGGTCAATGTGAAGTTTACTTCTGACCCAAGCACTTCTTTCTCTGGTCCATTGTCTGTTGAAATGAATGATAATCCAATGGGAGCTTCAGAACAGGTGATAAAGATTGTTGATAGAGGTGATGGTATGAATGCTCTTATGCTTTCAAACTTCTCTTTGGGTATTATGCATGTAGGCAATATCCTTGTTGACAGTATACCTGCAGGTGAAACAATTTCTCACGAAGCTGGCATTGTTATTTCAAAAGGTTCTTATCCTGCAGATGCTGACTGGTTTGGACATACATTAGGCGTAGTCCCTGTTTCTGTTAATGGAACAGTGGCTTCTGGCAATCTGGACTTGGTAATTGATATTAATATGCCTGCTTTGGGAGTTATCAAAGTTTCTTTTGATGGTGTAAGTACTTCTATTTCAGAAATACCGGCTGATACTGAGACTGGTGTCAAAGCTGTTTATACTGTCAGCGGAGTCAAGGTTGGCGACAGCACAGATAATCTTCCTTCTGGAATATATATAGTAAAGGAAAACGGAAAATCTTATAAGATATTGAAATAATGAAACGTACTTTTATCAACAATATATTTGCAGGAGCTGTTTTGGCTCTTGCATCAGGCACTGTTTGTGCTCAGACAACAGAAAATGATTTTTCTGAACTCAATGACTTTGTTTCTGTAGATACTCTTAAGTATCCTCAGGTTGCCAATTCAGGCTTTGAGATGTGGGACAGCGAGGAAATAAATGAACCTGTTTCCTGGAACTCGTTTATGACGGCAGATGGAGTCTTTTCTGATTTTGTAAAAATTCAGCAACTGACATCATCATCGGATGTGCGTCCCGAGACAGAAGGAACCAAAAGTGCTGTGCTATGGTGTCGTAATGTTTTTGGAAGTATTGTGGCTCAGGGAAATCTTACGACTGGACGTATAGCTGCTGGTGACTTTACGGCCGCTTCTGCCAAAAATCATAACTATGTTGATATCAACGATCCAAATTTCTGTCAGCCTCTCGGCCAGATGCCTGATTCTATTGCAGTATGGGTTAAGTATGTTCCTAAAAAAGTTATAGACAGTGCACCATACGCACGAGTTAGTGCAACCGTTCATGATGCATACAATTACATTGAATACTCTCTTCCTGAATTTGAAACAGAAGAGAACAAGGCGCATGCTGTTTGTCACGCAGAAAAGAATTTTGAAGGAGTTAAGGATGAAAACGGCAATTATATATGGCAGAGATTGGTTATGCCTTTTGATACAACAGGATATAAGGCAACAGATCCTGCATATATAATGGTAAATTTTGCAACAAATTCTTATCCAGGTAAGGGTACTGCAGGCGATTCTCTGTATGTTGATGATGTAGAGTTGATTTACAACCCAAGACTTGTAGCTGCATATCCTTCAAAGATGGAATACAATGCCGGTGACAGCATCAAGGTTCGTTTCAGACTTGAGGCAGGTTATCCTGATCTTGTTTCAGGCAACCCTGTAAACCTCGTGCTGACAGACGCAGAAAGTAATTCAACAGTTCTCAAATCATCAGAAGAGGATTCTGACGGATGGCTTGGAGCTGTGATTCCTGAAGATGCACAGACAGGCGACTATACTGTTACAGTGGTTGAGCCGATTTCTGGTATAGCTGCAGATTCAGTATTTTCTATAAAAGTCAATGCCAATGTTGTAGATGGTATAGATAATCCTATGGCTGGTGAAGATGTTGCCGGTTCATATACTGTTTATACTATCAGCGGCGTTAAGGTTGCATACGGATTCGGAAGTGTTGATTTTGAAGCTCTTCCAAAAGGAATATACATGGTCAAGAGAAACAATGCGGTTACAAAGGTCGTAAACCGTTGAGTTGCTATGAATTGACGTTTTGATATAGCTTTCTCTTACCATTTGGCAATAAAGAAGGCTTTAGAATGATAGAAGTGAAGTTCGGACTGTTTTTTCAGGTTCGAACTTCACTTTTTTCTATTCTATTGTTAAAAAAAAGTGTCATTTGTATCAAAACATATTGTGTTTATTGCCAAAAATAAAAAGATAAGCTATTTTTGCGCAACATTTCAAAAATATGGCAAACAATTCACATTTTTTGATAGATGTAGATAAAATTCTGGCCGAAAAGGCTGGCGAAAAGGCCAAATGTCTGCCGGGATTTGTGGTATCTTGGATAAAGCGCATCCTTCATCAGGATGAGGTGAATCGCTTTCTTCTGGAACGTGCCGGTGATAAAGTAGGCATCGACTTTCTGGATGAGTGCGTTGATTATCTGGGTATGAAATTGGACGTAAGAGGACTTGACAAACTTCCGACCAACGACGGCGGACGTTATTACACGTTTGTCAGCAATCATCCTCTTGGCGGAGCAGATGGTGTTGCTCTTGGCGACATATTGTGCCACAAGTACAACAGTAAGGTGAGGTATCTTGTGAATGATGTATTGATGAATCTTCACGGATTGGCTCCTCTCTGCGTACCTATCAACAAGACGGGCTCTCAGTCGCGCAACTTTCCTAAGATGGTGGATGCCGCATTTGCTTCGGACAATAATGTGATAATGTTTCCTGCCGGTCTTTGTTCGCGCAGAATCGACGGCAAGATTCAGGATTTGCCTTGGAAGAAAACATTTATAACTAAAAGCATAGAATATAAGCGGGATATAATTCCTATACGCTTCTCAGGACAGAATTCATGGCGTTTCTATACTATTTCAAACATTTGCAGAGGGCTGAATCTTAAGTTTGATCTTGCAATGTTGTTTCTGGTGGACGAAATGTATAAGAATGTGAATAAATCATTTGCCGTGACTTTCGGTGAACCTATACCATGGCAGACATTCGACAGTTCCAAGACTCCGGCCGAGTGGGCATCATGGGTAAGGTCGAAAATATATGAATTATAGATTTAACAATATATAATGGAAGATATTATAGCTCCGGTAAGTACAGCTTTGCTCAAATCGGAATTGACAGAAGACAAACGCTTGCGTTTTACCAACAAGGGTAACAACGAAGTGTACATCGTGACCTATCAGGATTCTCCCAATGTTGTCCGCGAGATAGGACGACTGCGTGAAATTGCATTCAGGGCCGCTGGAGGCGGTACCGGTATGGCGCTCGACCTTGATGAATTCGATACGATGGAAACACCGTACAAGCAACTTATAGTTTGGAACCCTGAGGCAGAAGAAATAATCGGAGGCTACCGTTATCTTCTTGGTACCGATGTTAAGCTTGATGAGAACGGTCAGCCGGTTTTGGCTACATCCCACATGTTCCACTTCTCCGATAGGTTCATAAAGGATTATTTGCCTTATACAATTGAACTTGGACGTTCGTTTGTGACATTGGAATATCAGTCGACAAGATATAATTCAAAAGGTTTGTTCTCTCTCGACAATCTTTGGGACGGTTTGGGAGCTCTCACTGTTGTCATGCCTTCGGTGAAGTATTTCTTCGGAAAGATGACAATGTATCCTTCTTACAATCGTCATGGACGTGATATGATACTTTACTTCCTAAACAAGCATTTCGGCGATAAGGACAATCTCGTGGTTCCTACCAAACCGCTTGTTATTGAGGATGACCCGGAAGAACTTGCAAAGATATTCTGTGAGGATGATTTCAAGAGCGACTATAGAATTCTGAACCGTGAGGTTCGCAAGCTTGGTTACAACATACCGCCGCTCGTGAATGCTTACATGAGTTTGTCGCCTACAATGAAAATGTTCGGAACGGCCATCAATTATGGTTTCGGCGATGTGGAAGAAACAGGTATCTTGATTGCTGTCGACGAGATTCTTGATGAAAAGCGTGTCAGACACATCGATACATTCGCAAAGGAACATCCTGAATTGGTGAATATCACCAGCGGTGCCGACAAGGTCATTTCGTGAAACATTTTATTATCTGATTATATTGCAAAATACGGCCGTGAGCTACATCATCTGCTCACGGCCGTATTCCTTTTTATTTATGGTCTTTGTCGTTTTTAAATGATAGGTATGCTTTCGCCTCTGATTTTTCTGTATAGTTCGAGTGCATAAACATCTGTCATACCTGAAATGAGGTCAAGTACGGCCAGCGTTCTTGCGTATATGTCTTCTGCTTGGACCTCGTATTGGCTGGAAACACGTCGCAGAAGCAGCTGCGAATATGCTTTCTCTGGATGTATTGCCGCTTCGATGAAGAGTTCTAGTAGGGTGCTGATGATTTTGTAACCGGCCAATTCGATGTCTACTACATCTTTGCTCTGATAAATCTTATCGATTGCCACTTTTGAGCAGGCCTTGTAAGCTTCTCCTGCTTTTCCTTTAATGTGTGAAATCAGAGATCCGGTGAATTCTCCTTCGAGTATTCTTTCCTCGTTTTCGATGAATATGTCTACTGCATGTCGTTCAAGCAACCCTATGACACATGAACGCAGATAAACGATCTGTTCGTTTATGTCCGTAACTTCGTTGAAAACGCTTGTAATTTTCTTCTGTCTTTCTTCATCGAAGAAGTCGAGCATCAGACGTTTCGTTTCTTCCGTTGTAAGTATTTTCAACTTGTGCGCATCTTCAATGTCCATTATCATATAGCAGATGTCATCTGCCGCTTCCACAAGGTATACAAGCGGATGGCGTGCGTATTTTATGCCGTGGTCGCTCGAACATATTTCCTTTATGCCAAGCTCTTCTGCTATTTTTCTGTAGTCGGCTTCCTCGCTCTTGAAAAATCCGAATTTCTGTTTCTTGCCTGCAAAGCACGATGAATAAGGGTACTTTACAATTGATGCAAGGGTGGAGTAGGTCATAACGAATCCTCCTTTGCGTCTTCCTGCAAACTGATGGGTGAGAAGTCTGAAGGCATTGGCGTTGCCCTCAAAATGTATAAGATCCGACCATTCGTCTTCACTCATCAGATTTTTAAGTTTTATACCTTCTCCCTCTGAGAAAAATGTGCCTATGGCTTTCTCTCCAGAATGTCCGAATGGAGGATTTCCCAGGTCGTGCGCAAGACATGCTGCACTGACAATGGCCCCGCATTCGCTTATGTGGGTTTGTGCCAGTTCTGGATGCTTCTTGACAAGGCGTCTGGAAGTGTCATTGCCCAGCGAGCGTCCTACACTGGCTACCTCAAGGCTGTGCGTAAGTCTGTTGTGGACAAATATTCTTCCAGGAAGTGGAAATACCTGAGTCTTGTTCTGCAGTCTTCTGAATGGAGCTGAAAATATCAGTCTGTCGTAGTCTCGCTGAAACTCGGTTCTGTCTCCTTTCCTGTTCAGGTGAAGCTCTTCCTGTCCTAGTCTTTTGTTGGATAAAAGTTTTTCCCAATTCATGTTGAAATGTTGTCGTTTTGGTGTTTCTGCTCTGTGTAACCAGTTGTACAGACAAGTATATACAGGTTTGGAGCAGTTCTACAAAATTACTTTAATTTGCTTAGAGCCTATTTTAATAGTTGCAAAAAATGCTGATATTTAATGATTAATTACTACATTCGCACCTGATTTTTTATTTTAAACATTTCCTGAAACGTGAAAGTTCAAATAGTCAACAAGTCCCGCCACGAGTTGCCAGAATATGCTACAGGGCAGTCTGCAGGTATGGATCTGCGGGCAAATATAGATACTCCGATAACATTGAAACCACTTCAGAGATGCCTTGTGCCTACAGGGCTGTATATTGCTTTGCCTGACGGTTACGAGGCTCAGGTAAGACCACGAAGCGGTTTGGCTCTTAAGTTCGGTGTTACGGTATTGAATTCTCCAGGAACGATTGATGCCGATTATCGCGGAGAGATACGTGTGATAATGGTAAATCTTTCTTCGGAGGATTTTGTCGTAAACGACGGTGACCGTATTGCTCAGATGGTTGTGGCCAGATATGAGCAGATTGAATGGAGTGATGTAGATGTGCTGGATGAGACAGAACGCGGTGACGGCGGATTTGGACATTCGGGACGCAAGTGATTTTTTATTCGAGTAATAGCAATGTCTAGATTTTTCTTGCGTGTCCTTTGCTTGGCTGTTTTGTTGTTCGGAGTTACTGCCGGAGATGCATGTGCAAAGGCTAAAAAATCAAAGAAGACTGTAAAGAGAGAACTTTCTGCCGAACAGCAAAGAAAGCATGATTATTTTTTTCTGGAAGCACAGCGCCAGCAGCTGCAGGGCAATTATACTGAAGCTATGGAGCTCTATGCCTATTGTATAGGTATAGATCCGAATTCGGATGCGGCTTTGTATGAAATGTCTAAGTACTATATTCTTCTTAAGAATGACTCTCTTGCTGATTTATGCCTAAGGCGTGCGGTTGATATTGACCCTGACAATTATTGGTATAAGGATGCGTTGGTGAACTATTATGTTTCAAAACGTGACAATGAAAGTGCCGTAGAGGTTTTGGAGAGTATGTGCGAACAGTTTCCAGAGAAAAGCGAGATACTCATGCGACTGGTGGATCTGTATGACCAGAACTCTGATTATGATAAGGTAATCTCTACCCTCGACCGTTTGGAACTTCTTGAAGGCAAGTCTGAACAGATCAGTATGGAGAAGTTCCGTATATATGTACAGATGAACGACAATAAGCGTGCCTTTGAGGAAATAGAGAATCTGTCGCGCGAATATCCAAATGATCTACGTTATCGTGTTGTACTTGGTGATCTTTATCTGGATTCTGATAAGCCAGATGAGGCCATGAGGGTATATAAAGAGGTTTGGGATAAGGATTCGGCAAACGTAAATCTGATGCTTTCGCTGGCTACTTATTATTCGAAGACCAAAAATGATTCACTCTATAATCGACAGCTTGAAAAGATTGTGACAAATCCGGCGATAGATTCACGTGTCAAGTATGCTATAATGAACGGACTTGTCTATGACAATATATCTCAGAAACAGGATTCAAGCAGAGTCTTGGCTTTGTTCCGTAAAGCTTTGTCATGTCCGCAGGACGGTACAGAGATGGCTGAACTGTGTGCACGATTTATGGTAACTAAGGGCGTGGACACGAGTGAAGTGAAACCTGTGTTGTATCAGATGCTGGAGATTGATCCTGAAAATGACATGGCGAGAAATCAGTTGCTTTCGTATGCAATACAGAGCGGTGATACAGTGGGAATAATAAATGTATGCAAGCCGGCAGTTGAATATGCCGCCGCTGATCCGGTTTACTATTATTATCTTGGTATTGCGTATTACCAGCAGAAGAAGTCTGCCGAAGCTCTTGATGTTTTCAAGAAAGGATTGGAACGTGTTACTGATGAAACCAGCATAGACTTGGTGGCCAATCTGTATTCGCTTATAGGTGATATGTATCATGACATCGGTGATGATGTGAAAGCTTTTGCATCGTATGATTCTTGTCTTGTATATAAGCCGGATGATGCAATGGCTTTAAATAACTATGCGTATTATCTGTCGCTTAAAAAGACTGGGCTTGACAAGGCAGAGTCTATGAGCGCGAAGTCTTTGGAGAAGGAACCGGAAAATTATACTTACATTGATACGTATGCATGGATATTGTTCTGCCAGAAAAGATATGCCGAGGCTAAGGACTATATTGACAAAGCTATGAAGATTATGGAAGATAACGGCGGTCCTGACGAAGGTGACGGAAACATTGTTGAGCATGCTGGTGATATATATTTCATGCACGGTGATGTTGAAGGAGCACTGAAGCTTTGGAAACGTGCTGCAGATCTGGGGACAGATTCAAAAAACTTGAAGAAAAAGATTCAATTGAGAAAGTATATAGAGTAGAAAGATTATGTACAGGATATTACATAAATGTTTGGCTGTCGTCGCTTTTGCATTGATGCTTTTTTCTTGCGGTACATCCAGAAAGGCGCAAGGTGATGCAGATATGTCTAAGCAGACAGAGTCGGCTGTGCCGGTGGATTATTTTTACAGAGTGGTGAACAATGCCTCAAAGGCGGAGAATCTTACTGCCAAGGTTAAGGTTACTGTGTCAAACGGCAAAAAGACGATTTCGACCAGCGGAACATTGAGGATGAAGAAGAATGATGTCGTGCAGATATCTCTGGTTGATCCTATTATCGGTATAGCAGAAGTCGGACGTATGGAGTTTACCAAGGACAAGATGCTGGTGATAGACAGGGTAAATCGTAGATATGTCAGTGTGGCATACAACAATATAGGTTTCTTGAAGAATGCCAAGGTTGATTTCTATGCTTTACAGGCTTTGTTCTGGAATGAAATATTCGAACCAGGCAAGAAGGAACCTGAAGAAAAGGCATTCTCGCTTAAAAAGAATAGAAATATGGTTAACTTGAACTATTCGGACAGCATGCTTGCCTATGATTTTGAAACTTCATTGGACAATGCTCGTCTTCACAAGACTTCTGTCGATGATAATGGTGTAAAGAAATACAGTTTGTCGTGCAGCTATTCTGATTTTACGGACTTTGAAGGTGGCATGTTCCCTAAGAACATAAAACTGACATTCAACGGCGGAAAAGAGACAATGTCGCTTTCCATGCAGTTGAGTAGTTTGAGAAACGAAAGTGGATGGCTGGCAAGGACTACTGTTCCAAGTAAATATTCCAGTGTGAAACCTGAGGACATATTAAAAATGCTTGTCAAATGAGAAGATATATATTGCTCTTTATCTTTGCATCTCTTATGTTGCCGTCAATCGGACAGACCGGTAAGAAAACTACCAGAACTGTGCGTAAAAGCAAGACGACTGCTGTTAAAAAGACAGGTTCGATAAACCAGCTTCGCACGGAACGTAAGAACATGCAGACGAAGATAAAGTCGTCCAAACGTCAGTCGGAGTCGCTTAACCGCATGATTAAGCAGAATCTCGACAGTGTGTTCATACTTGACAGGCAGATAACGGAGGTTCAGCAGGATGTAATGAAGCATCAGGCTGAAATAAAGGTACTTGACGGACGAATCGTTGCTCTTCAGGGACAGATGGAAAAATTGCAGAACGAGCTCAACGACAAGAAGTCAAAATATGCCAATGCTCTGAAATACGTTAGAAAGCATCATTCCATACAAGAGAAGATGATGTTCATCTTTTCTGCCGAAAATCTTTCTCAGATGCTTCGCAGACTTAGATATATGCGTGAATATTCGGCATTCCAGAAAGCTCAGGGACAGATAATATTGGACAAGCAGCGCGAGATTAAGAATACACGCAACGAACTTTTGGATGCTAAAAGCAAGAAGGCTTACAATCTGGCTGAAATCCAGAAAAAGCAGCAGGCTCTTGTAGGAATAAAGAGCAACTGTCAGGTGAAGATTGATTATCTTAACAAGAATCTTAAGCAGGTTGAGGCTCAGATTGCAGAATATCAGAAACGCGACAAGGAACTCAACGACCAGATTGACCGCCTTGTTCAGATGGAAATCGAAGCTGCTAGAAAGAGGGCAGAAGCCGAACGTAAGAGGAAGGAGGCTGAGGCCAAGCGTAGAGCAGAGGAGCTGAGAAAAGAGAATGAACGTCGCCTTAAGCTTGCTAAAGAGAACGAACGTCGTGCAAGGGAGGCTAAGAAATCGGCTAAAAGCAGTGAAGAGAAGGAGAAGGCCGAGCGCATGATGGAGAAGGCCAAGTCGGAACTGGATGCAGCTGAAAAGAGCCGTAAGGAAGAGAAAAATGTGATAGAAGCATGGAAGTCTGATTCGCGCTCCGATTCCAAATTGTCTACTAATTTCGTAAACAATAAGGGACGTCTGCCGATGCCGATAACTGGAAGCTATACGGTTGTAGGACATTACGGACGATATACAGTCAAAGGTCTTAAGAATGTTCAGCTTGACAATAAAGGTATGGACATTAAGGGACGTGATGGTGCTTGTGCACGTGCCGTGTTTGATGGAGAAGTATCTTCCGTTTTCCAGTATGGTCCTAGCTACATTGTCATGGTGCGTCATGGAAGTTACATCTCTGTATATTCAGGATTGTCATCGGTAAGCGTAACCAAGGGTATGAAGGTCCGTACGCGTCAGACTTTAGGAGATGTCGGTGAAGACGCATCAGGCAACAGAATCCTTCATTTCCAGCTTAGAAAAGAAAGTACGAGATTGAATCCGGAGCAGTGGGTTAGATAATGCAATGCCATACAAGGTGATTTTCCTGTGTTACACATATTGTGGATATTTCTTCTACCTGATTCTACGGATTATGCGATAATAGGCAACGGCGCGTGAAAGTTCATATAGTCTTTCACGCGCCGTTGTTTGTTGGATAGTTATTGGTGGGTCCTTTTATTTCTGTACTATATGGTTGTTGGCTAATGTGTGTATTTAAAGGTCGAAAGTTTCGAAGTTGTTGAATGAGAGTTTTCCTTTTCTTATTGGGAAAGTGATGTTTGTCTTCGATTTGACTTTTTTCTTTCCGTATTTGGCTGGCTTGAATTTCATCTTTTTGGCCACTCTGACAGCTTCTTTGTTAAGTTCCTCGGTCAATCCTCTTGCAATGGCCGCTTTTTCAACGCGTCCTTTGGTGTCGATGATGCAGGATACTATTATATTTCCCGAAGTGCTTCTGGATTGTCCGGGAGGGTTCTTGAAGTTTTTCTGTAAGAATTTCTTTATTGATTCGTTTCCTTTTTGGAATTTTGGCTCTGTATAGTTCTCTCTGTCGCGGTCTGTTCTACCTGCAAAGATGTCGTCGCCGTATCCGAAATTGAAAAATTGAGCTTTTGAAGCAAGCGGAATTGCGTTCAGAAGTATCAGTAAGATTATTGTTTTCATAATGTGCTGTTTGTGAATATGTGAAACAAAAATAAACCATAATTTTTATTCAGTCAAATTTTAGGTGTATAATGAAGCATTTTGTGACAGTATGAAAGAATGGGTGTGACTGAATTTGAAAGTATTGTATTTTATCGGTCGTATAGAATCATTAAGTACGATTTTGGAATCTAAAGAAAATCAAAAATAGCAGAGATGTCGAAAAAAACTTGTATTTTTGTCAATTGTAATATATGCCTTGCGGAGTGCGCTTGTACGCACATCCTATTGGCTGAGAATGAATTCTGATAAATATAAAATAAAATCAAAAAGTAATGGCACAGGAAGACGTTTTTAAGAAAGTCGTTTCACATTGCAAGGAATACGGTTTCGTTTTTCCTTCAAGTGATATATATGATGGTTTGGGCGCAGTCTATGATTACGGACAGAATGGTGTAGAACTGAAGAACAACATCAAGCAGTATTGGTGGCAGAGCATGGTGCTGATGCATGAAAACATCGTCGGTATCGATTCTGCAATATTCATGCACCCTACAATCTGGAAAGCTTCCGGACATGTCGATGCATTCAATGATCCGCTGATAGACAATAGGGATTCGAAGAAGCGTTACAGAGCTGATGTCTTGATTGAAGATCAGATTGCCAAATATGACGAGAAAATCGAAAAGGAAGTAGCTAAGGCTAGAAAGAGATTCGGTGATTCGTTTGACGAAGAAAAGTATCGTGAGACTAGTCCGAAGGTTCAGGAAGAAATCAAGAAGAGAGATGCTCTCCATGAACGCTATTCGGTTGCGATGAACAACATGGATCTTGATGAACTTCGTCAGATCATCCTTGATGAAGAAATCGTATGTCCTATATCAGGTACGAGAAACTGGACTGAAGTGCGTCAGTTCAACCTTATGTTCAAGACTGAGATGGGATCTACTGCTGACGGAACTTCTACTATATATTTGAGACCTGAGACTGCACAGGGTATATTTGTAAACTATCTCAATGTGCAGAAAACTGGCCGTATGAAGATTCCTTTCGGTATCGCACAGATCGGTAAGGCCTTCAGAAATGAGATCGTTGCACGTCAGTTCATCTTCCGTATGCGTGAGTTTGAACAGATGGAAATGCAGTTCTTCATTAAGCCTGGAACAGAACTCGACTGGTTCAAGAAGTGGAAGGAAACACGTATGGCTTGGCACCAGAACCTTGGATTCGGAGCTGAGAACTACAGATTCCACGATCACGAGAAGCTTGCACATTATGCTAATGCCGCTACAGATATCGAGTTCAAGATGCCGTTCGGCTTCAAGGAGGTTGAAGGTATTCACTCTAGAACAAACTTTGACTTGAGCCAGCATGAGAAGTTCTCAGGAAAGAGCATCAAGTATTTCGATCCTGAAATCAACGAAAGCTACACTCCATACGTTATAGAAACTTCAATCGGCGTTGACCGTATGTTCCTGAGCGTAATGTGCCACAGCTATTGCGAGGAGAAGCTTGAAAACGGTGAGACACGTACTGTCTTGAAGTTGCCTGCAGCTTTGGCTCCAGTCAAGTTGGCTGTAATGCCTTTGGTTAAGAAGGACGGTCTTCCTGAAAAGGCACGCGAAATCATCAACGATCTGAAGTTCCATTTCAACTGTCAGTACGATGAGAAGGATTCTATCGGAAAGAGATATCGTCGTCAGGATGCAATCGGAACTCCTTACTGTGTTACTGTTGACTATGATTCTCTTAAGGACGACAGTGTTACTATCCGTTTCAGAGATACAATGGAGCAGAAGCGTGTCAAGATTTCTGAACTTCTCGGAATAATCGAAGATAACGTTACAATAACAAGTCTTCTCAAGAAACTTAAATGATTTATACCGGCAGATGCTGTATGGGGAAATCCCATGCAGGCACTGCTTTTTGAATCTGTATAATGCATAAACGTACAAATACATATATGGTAAAGAAATATTTCGGCTTTCTTGCTTTGATGGTGGCTGGTCTGCTGTCTTTGGCTTCCTGCAATGAACAGGAGGAAGAATACGAGTTTGAAGGATGGAAAGAAAAGAATGAACATTATTTGGACTCGATTGCTACTGCCGCCAGAATGAACGAAGATGGAAGCTGGAAGATGTATAAGGCGTACAATCTTGGCGATTCGCTTGACATGAACGGCCCAAATCTGTATTATATTTATGTGCAGGAACTTGAACATGGCACAGGAACATACAAACCTCTGTTCAACGACTCCGTAAGAGTACATTATATGGGGCAGATTTTGCCTTCGCCTAGCTATCCGAAGGGTTTTGTATTCGGTAAGAGTTACGCCAACAATGTTCTCAATGAGGAAACCGATGTTCCGGCGCTTATGGGAGTAAACTCAACAGTTGTCGGTTTTTCGACGGCTCTTATGAATATGGTTGAAGGTGACCGATGGAGAGTTGTGGTGCCTTACTATCTTGGTTATGGCGAAGATGATTATACTTCGGCTTCAATTCCTGGATACTCGACACTTATCTTCGACATCAAGTTGGCTAGAGTTTATCGTTATAAGATTGATACCGATACAAGCTGGTATTGATAGACTTGCATTGAATTGCAGATTCATTTCATTTTATAATAATGCGTATCAGACATTTGCCTGATGCGCATTATTTTTTTTGTTCGTCTTAACTTTGTTGTTGACTTGTCCTCGCTATTCCCCATACTGTTTGTTAAGGATGTTTTGTTTGATTACGAAAACAGATAAGACTGACACTGCGGAGAAATGAAAGATTTTGTTAACCTGCCTAGAAAGGCCTTCTGCAACGGTTGAGGGTCTACTTTTAGATATACGTTTTTTAGGATATAGAAATAGGCTTATTTGACGGTTAATATAACCCTCTGGTATCTTTTAAGCTGAGGCTTTCCGTTGTCGCATACTTCGCATATTATATGCAGTGTGTCACCGGTTTTTGCGTCTTGCGGTACTTTGAACGAAAGTTTTGGACCATAATACTCCAATTCTTCTGTGCCTTTGTATGTACTGGCCTCTTTGTAGAGCCACCATCTGAATGTCATTTCGTTTCCGTCAGGGTCATAACTCCTTGAAGCGTCAAGCTTGATTCTGCTGTCTTTTTCTGCCGTTATGTCCACGTGCTTGTTCTTCATTATAATAATAGGGTGGTGATTGGCCGAGGCATAATCTTTTGTACACCAGTCTGCTCTGCCGGCAAAGTCATTTTGGACATCTTTCATCCATCTCCATATCGGACGGAAATATTCGGTTCGCATATTTATGCAAGAGTCGCTTTTGCTGTTTTCAAGCATTTTTGACCAGCTTACGTCTATTCCGTACAACCCATCTGTGTGCTTAAGCGACGGCGATGGCGGATTGTCCATCCATACGTTGTTTCTTACTTTTACGTATCGACCTCCCCAGCCTCCGAAATCAGGTCGTTCTATGCTTCGTAGGCCGTTAGGAATGCAATGCAGGAATGAAGGTGTGTCTCCTTCAGCATTGAATGCACCTTCCCTGTTTATGTAGGCGCTGCACAAAGCTCCGTGATTGTCTATGATATTGCTTTTCATCCATTCTTTGCCGAAATAAGGCTTGATGTCTTCTGGCAGAACTTTGTTCCAAATGTAGGCCATACAGTCGAATTGATCGGATATTATTGTCATAGCTCCGAGTTTTTCCCATACGGGACGAATGTATCTGGTGTATGAACTATCTTGTTCCCAAATTAGGAAAAGACGCATTTTCGATGCCGCGTATTGCATTTTTTCGGGCTTGTCTTCTTCTATTATGCGGAGCGCTCTTGCCAATGTGTTGCATCCTCCCCATGCTTGAATCCATATAGGTCTGTTGTCGCTTTCGTCCAGAAGTATGTCGGCTATAAACTCAGCTCCTTCTGTGCGTATGCGGTCTTCACTGTTTCCTTGTATGTTTCCAACTTTCCATCTGCTTAATAGATATTCTGGTGATGGATATGCAGGATCGTGAATCGTCAGGTTGTCGTAAACTTCCGAATACAGATTGACGTATTTCTTTATCCACGTTACAGGCTTTAGAGCATTCCAGCCCTTTCCTCCTTCCCAGTGAAACTGTGAACTGCTGTTTATTATGGCTTCTACATCAAAGTCATTGCATGTAAGCAGGAATCGCACCATCGATGCCATGTCGTCTTCTTCTCCATCAGTAGTCACTATAACTCGTGGCCTTTCATAAATCGGTGTGCCGGATGCCTTTACGCACAATCTGAAATCTTTGGTCTTTTCCATGCCGTCCTTTTCCAATCTTGCGGTTAGGATTACATGTGCGTCTGCGTGTTTCGGCCGGGTGACTTTGCCTTCATTGCTTATTATTGCAGGTCTGCTTGACGTCCAGTTTATCTTTATGGATTTGTCTTTTTTGCCTTCATGTGGCAATGATATGTCTTTGGTGATTTTTTTTGTTGGAAGACAGATCTGCATTAATTCTTTCTTCAGATCGTCGAAGTTTGATATTTTATTTGTCGACCATGCAGAATTGTATGCCTCAGGAAAGTCTACGCATGTGGCTTTGCTTGCGTCCTTCGGTAACGGATATGCATTTGATGTGGCCGATATAATCAGCAAGATATATGGCAGAACGTGTATTTTCATGGTTTTATCTATTTGTTGGTATAATGAATAATAAAAATAAAACGGCAGCTTCCTTTTGTCTTTCAGGAAACTGCCATTGTTATTATTGCATTGTGGTATGGCTTATTTTACGTTGCCAACTTTGATAAGGTACTCTGCAATCTGCACTGCATTGAGTGCTGCGCCTTTCTTGATCTGGTCGCCGCTGAGCCAGAATGTAAGTCCGTTCTCGTCGGCAAGGTCCTTGCGGATTCTTCCTACGTAGATATCGTCTTTTCCTGCTGTGAACAGAGGCATAGGGTATACCTTGTTTGCTGGATCGTCCTGAAGTGTTACTCCGTCAGCTTCAGCTATGGCCTTGCGTGCCTCTTCTACGCTGATAGGTCTTTCTGTTTCGATCCATACAGACTCTGAATGTGAGCGGAGTGAAGATATACGTACGCATGTTGCTGAACATTTCACATCGCTGTGCATGATCTTTCTTGTTTCGTTGAACATCTTCATCTCCTCTTTTGTATATCCATTGTCCTGGAATACGTCAATCTGAGGGATTACGTTGTATGCCAGCTGATAAGCAAACTTGTTTACAGTGATAGGCTCTCCGCTGACGATTTCCTTGTACTGTTGCTGAAGCTCTTCCATTGCTGCAGCACCTGCACCGCTAGCAGACTGATAGCTTGATACGTGTATTCTCTTTATGTGGCTTAGCTTTTCGAGCGGCTGGAGCACTACAACCATCATGATAGTTGTGCAGTTAGGGTTGGCAATGATTCCTCTTGGGCGGTTCAGTGCGTCTTCTGCATTGCACTCTGGTACTACCAAAGGTACATCGTCGTCCATACGGAATGCACTTGAGTTGTCAATCATTACAGCGCCATATTTTGTTATGTCGGCGGCAAACTCCTTTGATGTGCCGGCTCCGGCAGAGGTGAAGGCTATGTCAACGCCCTTGAAGTCGTCATTGTGCTGGAGAAGCTTTACTTCGTATTCTTTGCCACGAAATGAATACTTTCTTCCTGCACTTCTTTCAGAACCGAAGAGCACAAGTTCGTCGATAGGAAAGTTTCTTTCATCGAGAACTCTGAGAAATTCTTGTCCTACGGCACCGCTGGCGCCTACAATTGCTACTTTCATTTTTCAACTTATTTAATGTTAATCTATTCCTGTAAAGACATTTGTGCAAAAATATAACAATTTGACGATTTAAACGACTAAACACTGATATTTTAGTTATATTTGCAGAGCATGTGATGCAAAAACAGCAGAAGTACCGCTTTTTGACAGGCGGACGTGTCGGAATCATCATCCAGGAGTTGATGAAGCGAGTGATTTTTCCGTCATCAGGATGTACAGAAATGCATCTGTTTTCTGCTGGTTTCACTTTTTGTTTTTCTAAACTCCAACTTTAAAGCAAGATGCAATTATGGACGCTATAACCTTATATTTGCCTATTACGGATCCCACGTGGGTCTTCTTTATTGTTTTGTGCATAATTCTTCTTGCTCCAATGATTTTCAACCGCCTTCATATACCTCATCTTGTGGGTATGATATTGGCTGGTGCGCTTATAGGCGAGAACGGACTCGATTTGCTTGACCGTGATGGAAGCTTCGAATTGTTCGGCAAAGTGGGTATCTACTACATAATGTTTCTTGCCGGACTTGAAATGGATCTTGAAGGATTGAAGAAAAACCAGACCCGAGGCCTTATTTTCGGAGCTTTGACTACTGCAATACCTTTTTTGTTCGGATTCATTTCAGGTTATTGGGTGTTAGGTTTCAGTATACCTGCATCAATGCTCTTGGCTTGTATTCTTGCTTCGCATACGCTGGTTGCATATCCTATTGTCGGCAGATACGGATTGGGCAAGCATCCAAGCGTTACTGTTTCTATTGCCGCAACCATGTTTGCACTTCTTTCGGCTCTTCTCATACTTGCCAGCATAAGCGGTACTTTCAAAGGTGGAAACGATGCAATATACTGGTCGATGTTTGCGGTGAAATGCATAATATATTTTGTTTGCATATTTACCATTTGTCCGCGTATCATAAGAGCTTTTTTCCGAAAATACTCCGACAATGTCATGCAGTACATATTCGTAATTGCCGTAGTATTCTTTTTTGCGGCAATGGCGGAGTTGTGTGGCCTTGAAGGTATTCTTGGCGCATTTTTGTCAGGATTGGTACTCAACAGATTTATACCGCGCACATCACCGTTGATGAACAGGGTAGAATTTGTAGGAAATGCCCTTTTCATCCCATATTTCCTTATAGGTGTCGGCATGCTGGTCAACGTCAAACCTCTGTTTACAGAAGAAGGTGCGTTGGTAGTCGTAGCAGTTATGGTCATTGCCGGAACTCTGTCGAAACTTTTGGCAGCGCATATAACCCGCAAATTGTTTAAGATGGATCCGTCAAGCGGACTTATGATGTTCGGACTGACCGAGGCTCATGCCGCAGGTGCTCTTGCCATGGTTATGGTAGGTACGGGACTGGAAATACGTCCGGGCGAACCGCTTATGAACAATGCCGTACTCGACGGTGTAGTCATGATGATTCTCATTTCATGTATTATCAGTTCCATTGCGACAGATCAGGCTGCGCGTAATCTTACATTGAGAGGACTTGACGAAACTGCATCCGAGAAGGATTATTCCGATGACTCCGAGAAAATCATGATTCCGGTAAGTTATCATGACAACATCGAAAGCATCGTTGGATTGGCTATTATGATGCGAAATCAGAAACGCAATTCCGAGCTTATAGCCATAAATGTTGTATATGATGATGAGCACAGCGAGGCTATGCATGAGCACAGCCGTAAGATTCTGACGAGGGCTGAGCAGGTGGCTGCGTCTGCAGATGTGAAAATGGTTACTCAGAGCCGTCTAGCCACGAATCCAACGAGCGGTCTTGTGCACGCGGTTCGAGAAAACGATGCCACCGAATTGATTATCGGCCTTCATCACCGCCGATCTATTGTCGATTCGTATCTTGGAAGTTTTACAACCGAATTGATCGGTGCTTTGTCTAGGCAGATAATAATAGTCAAGAGCATTGTGCCGTTGAATACGATACGCCGTATAGTTGTAGCTGTTCCTGAACGTGCTGAATTCGAAACCGGATTTGTACGTTGGGTCGAAAGACTCTCAAGATTAGCCGATGAAATCGGTTGTCAGATTGTATTTCATGCAACAGAACGTACATCTGCTTTGATAATGTCGCGTGTGAGACATTCCCATCCAAACCTCAGAGCCAGCTATGAACTTCTTGATTCATGGGACGACCTGCTTCTTCTCAGCGAGGATATGAATTACGACCACATGTTTGTCGTTGTTACGGCCAGAACAGGTTCGATTTCTTACCAGAAGTCTTTTGAACAGTTGCCTAAACTTTTGGAACGATATTTCTCCAACAACAGTCTTATGATAGTTTATCCCGATCAGTTCGGCGAAGAACCGGATAATCTTACGTTTGCAGAACCACGCGGAAAAACTACTGCAAACATATCCAGAATGTCGCGCTGGATGTCGAAATGGATAAGCAAAATTGGTTAAAATACAATAATGTCGATGGAAAACGAATGGATGCAGAGGACAGAAATCCTGTTTGGCCAGGATTCGATGGAGCGTCTGCGAAGTGCTAATGTTTTTGTTGCAGGTGTGGGCGGAGTCGGTGCCTATGCCGCAGAAATGCTTTGTCGTGCCGGTATCGGCAGTATGACTATAATAGATGCCGACGATGTGTCGGTAACAAATATCAATCGTCAGCTTCCAGCATTGCATTCCACCGTTGGACGAAGTAAGGTTGACGTGATGGTCGAACGATTCAGAGATATAAATCCGGAAATTTCACTTACAGCTCTGCATGAGTACATAACCGAGGAAAATGTCGGTGAGTTCGTTAGTGCACGTAAATTTGACTTTATAGTTGATGCAATAGATACGATTGCACCGAAACTCGGACTGATAGCCTATGCTCTAAATAACAGAATCGGTATAGTAAGTTCTATGGGTGCAGGAGCCAAGACAGACATATCGCAGATACAGTACGCAGATATATGGAAAACCTTCAATTGCGGATTGAGCAAGGCGGTACGGACGGGAATGAAAAAACGCGGTCTTCAGGGACGCCGTCTTCCGGTTGTGTTTTGTTCTCAGGCACCGGATATGGATGCAGTCATCAGAATAAATGAGACAAACAAGAAATCTACGGCTGGAACAGTTTCTTATATGACCGCTACTTTCGGAAATTATCTGGCAGCATACGTCATACGACATCTAACAGAAAAATAGGATATAATTTAAGATATGATTACTCTAAAAGGAATTACAAAGAGCTTCGGCAATCTGCAGGTGCTGAAGGGCATAGATCTGGACATAAATGACGGTGAAATCGTCAGTATTGTAGGTCCAAGCGGTGCCGGCAAGACAACCCTTCTGCAGATTATGGGTACTTTGGACCGCGCAGACAGCGGAAGCGTTGTCATCAACGGCGTGGATGTTTCAAAGCTGGGGCATAATGAAATTTCGCGCTTCCGCAACAAACAGATCGGTTTTGTATTTCAGTTTCACCAGCTTCTGCCCGAATTCACCGCAATAGAGAATGTGATGATGCCGGCGATGATTGCCAGAATGAACCATAAGGAAGCTCAGGCCAGGGCCGAAGAACTTCTTGGATTCATGGGACTGGCAGATAGAGCTTCGCATAAGCCTAATGAGCTGTCTGGAGGAGAGAAACAGCGTGTGGCTGTGGCGCGTGCTTTGATGAATCGCCCGTCTGTAATACTTGCGGATGAACCTTCTGGAAGTCTGGATACGAAAAACAAAGCTGAATTGCATCAGCTTTTCTTCGAACTGAGAAAACAGTTTGGACAGACATTCGTCATAGTGACGCATGATGAGGAGTTGGCATCAACAACTGATAGGACAATACATCTGAAAGATGGAATGATTCTCAGTACCGAATCTGCGAAAAAGATGGAGCAGGAAGAAGAAACAAGTGTTGAATCCGAACAGAATATATAAAGAAGTAGAAATTATGGACAATGACAATATGCCTAAACTAAGGCTTGGCAAATGGAACAAGCTTGAAGTTGTTAAGGAGGTTGATTTCGGTATGTATCTCGGTGCTGGAGAACTTGGCGAGATACTTCTTCCTAAGAGATATGTGCCTGAAGATTGCAAAATAGGCGATGTAATCGACGTTTTTCTCTATCTCGACAGTGAAGAACGCCTGGTGGCTACGACAGAAACGCCTTTAGTTGAAGTAAATCAGTTTGCTTTTTTGGAAGTGAAATGGGTAAACGAGTACGGAGCTTTCCTTGATTGGGGGCTGATGAAGGATCTTTTCTGTCCGTTCCGCGAGCAGCGCCGTAAGATGCAGGTCGGCAGAAGCTATATTGTTTATGTATACATTGATTCGCAGACCTATCGTATAGTAGCATCGGCAAAGGTTGACAAATTCATTTCTGACGATTATCCACCATACAAAGCCGGTGAAATCGTGGATGTGCTTGTGCAGCAGAAAACAGATCTTGGATTCAAGGCCATAGTTGAAAACAAATACGGAGGACTCATCTATCAGAACGAACTTTTTAGAGATATACATACCGGTGACCGATTGAAAGCGTATGTAAAGAATGTTCGTGAGGACGGAAAGATTGACTTGGTGCTTCAAGCGCACGGACGCAAGCATGTGGCCGATTTTTCAGAAGAATTGTTCAATTATCTTAAATGCACGGAAGAAGGCTTTGCCCCTTATCATGATAAAAGTCCGGCTGAAGATATATATGCCGAGTTTAAGGTGAGCAAGAAAACTTTCAAGAAGGCTGTCGGCGATCTCTATAAGAAGCATTATATAAAGATTCTAGATGATGGAATCGAGCTTACTTCTGAGGGACGTTTTGCAGGATTGGAAGATTGACTATGTAATGTGGCAATAATGATTCATTGAAATATTATGGGATGTGTCTATATAGGATGCATCCCTTTTTTATTAGTGGTGTTCTTTTTGTTTTTCTGCCGTTTGTCAATTTCTTGTTTGAATATGTGCCATTTTGCATCTTTATGATTCGATAAAGACATTAAAAAACCGGGCGCATATTAGAGATGCGTCCGGCATAAATGTTCACTTTGTAAATACAATCTTATTTGTTCAAATCAATAACCTTCAGAGTACGGCTTGCTCCGTTCTGTGCTTTCTGTACAGGGCGTATAGCGAAAGGCAATGTAGCTGCACGTCCGTTGTTTGCACTCAGCATTTTTGTGAGACTCAGAGATTTTACGCCTTTGTTGACAGGAGCTGAAATACCGCTTACAGCATTAGATCTTACATCTACCTTTGCAGATTCTTCAGCAGGATCTGCTTTCTCAGGAGTTGTGTAGTTGAGTACAACTGGTTCTCCCCATGTTCCGTCTGTTGCTTTTGGAACTGCAACGATTACAATTTCTGTATTTGGATCGATTGCATATTCGTCGTAGCTAGGTTCTATGTTGTAGTAGTATGATGTTGCCCAGCTGTTAGGATCCATGTCTGTAGCCAGACTTGCAATGCATCCTTCTGGATCCTTTTCGTAGTCGGCTTTGTACCATGTTGCGAAACGGTAACAGTTTGAACCCTTGTTAGGAGTGATTTCCACGCGGAGTGTTGGTTTGTAGACTGGAAGACCTACTTCGTTAGTCCACTTTGACATGTAGTATTTTGGTGTTGTGATTTCTACGCTTGGAGTTGTAACACCGTCTCCATAGTAAGCGGTCTTTGTGTAGAACCACTGTACACCATCGTATCTGTTGTTTACATCTTTAGGCAATACTCCGATTTCCCACTCTGTTCCTGGTTCGTAGTAGTTGGCGTCACCAGTGAGAGATACTTCTGTCTTTGAGCTGGCTGCGATGAATGAATTAAGGTAGTTTTCGATTCCTCCCATCATCTCGCTCTGCAACAAGAGCTGTCCTTTCCAAGCATAGAGGTAACCGAATGACGAAGCGTCCTTGTTTGGCGTTATTGTAGCCTTGAAGCTCTTGTATGTTATGTCTGAGAATGTTACGTCAACCTTTGGTTCACCGACAAGTGGAATCTTAGGCACTGTGAATTTTGCTTTTGTAACTGAGCAAGGTGTTCCCCAGTTGTCATATGCCAAAGCTACAACATAATAGTCTTTTCCGTCTGGGACGTCAATATTATTGAATGCAGAACCTTCACCAAAGTCCTCATAGTACAATTCTCCACCGTTCTGCTCCAAAAGGCCGGCCTGCTCGCCTTCTGTGTATGCGTCGAACTGTTCTGCATCAACGATTGTGCACTGGAATGCGGTGCAGTTCTCGCTGCGTGTTGCAGACATATAGAGTGTACCAGTTTCGCTTTCTTCGTCGTATACGTAATCGCCTACCTCGAGTGTTACAGATACGTTGCTTTCTGCCTTCATGAATACTATGCTGTCGATACGTTCAGCAAGCATGCACTGCGGGGTGTAATAACCTTGCTTGTATATTGCTACGCGCTTTGATTCTGTTTGTGCGTAAGAGAAGATGGTGCCGCATGCAACTGCAGCTGTGAGTATGAGTTTTTTCATTATTTTCTGAATTTAAAAGAGTTGTTATTTACTTTAAGAATGTAAACGCCTTTTGGTAAGAGCGAAATGTTGATGGCTGAACCGTCCCAGTTGGAATCGTTGTAGAATGCCTGTCCGCTTGTTGAATAAATTGCAGCGCGGGCAATGTCGCCTGAAGTCCAACCGTCGATGCTGATCTGGTTGTCGTCTATGACAAGGCTAAGTTCTGTACCGTCGACAGATGGATCATTAATGCCGACAGTAGAGTAGTCGAACAACAGTTTCTTTACGTTTGTCAGCTCTGTGGAGTAAAGAACGGATGTTCCATCCTGGCCGATGAAAGAAAGGCTGTTGCCTTGCGGGAAGGTGATTTTCTTCACGACGTTGAGCGGATGCGACCAGATCGTGGAGCCGTTGTTTCCCACTACTTGCAGCTCTACTTGCGAACTTTGTGCTGTGGCATTACTGCAGCAGCAAGCTATCAGTAGAGCTGACGGAATAAAACGTAGTTTCATTTTCATAAGCTATTTATAATGGTTTGTAATTGTTAACAAAAACACTGCTTCGTGTGTGTGGCTACAGAGTGTTTTTATGTGAGTCTGTGTCTGCGAAGCGCTGTATTTGGTGACAAATGTATATAAATTTTTAATATATGCTTGCTTTGTAGTTAAAAAATGGCATAAATAGCTATACAATTTTTAGGAAAGTGAATTTTTTACACTCTGTTTGTGTGCAAAACAGATTTTTATGTCTTTTTTGTTGCATTAACTATAGTTCGGCATAATCTGCGGTTCTAGTGAGAGTGTGTAGACGTTTTCTTCTGTCATTGGCGTATGCGGTATGGTAATATTTCTATCCGGATTGAAAATTATGGGCGCTCGCGAAAAGATTTCTGAGCGCGTGGAATAATCGTTTCGAGGGCTCGTAATTTTTGTTCTGAACCTCTGGCGTTTTTGGGGAAGGCGCTATGTGGAGAGATGTGAACAAAATGCATCGTTCATTTGTATATAGTGAATGATATACTTTATTGTCTTTTAAATCTGAATATTTTATGGAATACACCATTGTTCACAGACCCGAAGTCTGTAGATTCTCAATCGAAATGGAAGGAAGTGAAGCGTATGTGGAATATGTGGAAAATGCAGGTGAACTGATTATCGTGCATACCATCGTTCCGAGTCCTCTCGAAGGCCGTGGCTTGGCTTCGGCTTTAGTTGCTGCAGCCTATAAGTATGCCGACGAAAAATGTCTGAAGCGTGTTGCCGTATGCGAATATGCTAAAAAGTGGCTGGAGAAGCATTCTGATGGCTGACAGACGTTAAAGTCGAGGCGCGATGTGAAACAAATGGGTGGTTATGTGTGGATATTGTGACCGAAAAAACTTAACTTTGCAACTTTATTGAAACATTTAACTAGAACATTTGCAGTATGAGAGCACTGAAAGATCGCATTATGCGGGATGGAAGATGTTTTGACGGAGGTATACTCAAGGTCGACAATTTCATCAATCATCAGATGGATCCTATTCTGATGAAGTCTATGGCAGTTGAATTTGTACGCCGTTTTGCCGGTACTAAAATCAACAAGATTGTGACAATCGAGGCCAGCGGTATAGCACCGGCTATAATGGTAGGCTACTTGTTGGAACTTCCTGTGGTTTTTGCAAAGAAGAAGGTTCCAAGCACTATGGAGAATATGCTGTCTACGACCGTATACTCGTTCACTAAAAACAGTTCATATAACGTGTGCGTGAGCAAGGATTATCTGTGTCCTGGCGATAAGGTGCTTTTTATTGATGATTTTCTTGCCAACGGCAATGCTGCTAAGGGTATAATAGACCTTGTCGAGCAGGCAGGTGCAGAGCTGGTAGGTATGGGATTCCTTATTGAAAAATCATTCCAGCATGGAGGCGATTTTTTGAGAGAACGTGGCGTTCATGTGGAATCGCTTGCAATAATAGATAGTCTTGACGACTGCCGTATTGTTATAAGAGACTGATGTCGGATTTTTAAATAAGGTAATAAAGATATTTATAGGTAAATGGAACAGGATAATCAGAATGCAGGTTCGACTGCCGGAAATGGTCTTATTTACGGACTCAATGACCGTCCGCCTTTGAAAGATACTTTTTTTGCTGCACTGCAGCATTTGTTGGCGATATTTGTTGCCATAATAACTCCGCCTCTCATAATTGCAGGTGCGATGAAGCTTGATTTGGAGACGACAGGTTTCCTTGTGTCTATGTCGCTTTTTGCATCAGGAATTTCAACTTTCATTCAGTGCAGACGTGTTGGTCCTATAGGATGCGGGCTTCTTTGCGTGCAGGGTACCAGCTTCTCATTTATAGGCCCGATAATTGCTGCAGGCAACATATTGGGCGGAACAGCAGGATTGAGCACGATATTCGGTGCTACGATAGCAGGTTCTTTTGTTGAGATGATTGTCAGCCGTATATTGAAGTATACGCGAAAGATCATTACTCCGCTTGTGTCTGGTATAGTGGTGACACTTATCGGTATGAGTTTGATAAAGGTCGGCATCACTGCTTGCGGTGGTGGTGAAATGGCTAAGGCTGACGGCACTTTCGGCGCTTTCCAGCATGTAGGTCTTGCTGCTCTTGTGCTGGTGCTTATAATTCTTTTCAACAGAAGCTCAAACAGATATTTGAGAATGAGCTCCATCGTCATAGGTCTGGCTGTAGGTTATGCCGTTGCATGGGCTATGGGACTTGTAAATTTCTCAACGGTGAACGATTTCGGAGGATTCAATATACCAGTACCTTTCCGCTACGGTATTTCGTTTGACATATCGTCTATAATTGCTTTGGGACTTGTGTATCTCATTACAGCTATAGAGGCTTATGGCGACATCACTGCAAATTCTCTTATATCCGGCGAACCGGTAGAAGGCGAAAAGTTTGTTCGCAGGGCTTCAGGAGGTATTCTTGCAGATGGATTCAACTCAATGCTTGCAGGAGTATTCAATTCGTTTCCTAATTCTATTTTTGCGCAAAATAATGGAATGATACAGCTTACAGGTGTTGCAAGCCGTTATGTAGGATATTTCATTGCCGGCATGCTTGTTCTGCTCGGATTGTTCCCGGCTGTAGGACTTGTGTTCTCGCTTATGCCTGAGCCGGTTCTCGGTGGAGCAACGTTGCTTATGTTCGGAACAGTTGCGGCTGCCGGTATACGCATCATCTCATCGCAGAAAATCAACCGTAAGGCTACTTTGGTAATGGCGCTGAGCTTCTCTTTCGGATTGAGCGTTGAACTTGTTCCGGATATATTGTGCCAGCTTCCGGAGACTTTGCGCAATATATTCTCTTCTGGAATAACAACCGGAGGTTTGACAGCTATATTGGCTAATGCGCTTATTAGAATCAAGGAAGATTGAATCTGAGTGATTTTTAGAAAAAATAGAGGGTGGTGACAGGGATTTATCTGTTTGCCACCCTTTTTGTTGTGTTGGAATGAGAGTGTTGCGAGGATGTAAGCTGACGCTTGAAACAATGGGTTGATGGACCTGTATGACGACCGTATTTTTACTTCCCAATATTTCCCTGATACACCTTTTTTTATTATATTTGTGCCTATAAAGTTTAGTATGTAAATGGAACAGGAAACAACAAATGCCAGCAGTTATTCGGCGAGTAATATTCAGGTCCTTGAAGGACTTGAGGCTGTAAGAAAACGTCCGGCGATGTATATAGGCGACATCAGCGAGAAGGGACTTCATCACCTTGTATATGAGGTTGTTGACAACTCTATAGATGAATCGCTCGCAGGATACTGTACGCATATAGAAGTTACAATAAATGAGGACAATTCGATAACGGTACAGGACAACGGACGAGGTATACCGGTGGATATGCACGAGAAGGAGCATAAATCGGCGTTGGAAGTTGTTATGACTGTGCTGCATGCCGGTGGTAAGTTTGATAAGGGATCATACAAGGTTTCCGGAGGACTTCACGGTGTGGGTGTCAGCTGTGTAAACGGATTGTCAACAAGAATGAAATCGCAGGTTTTCCGTGACGGAAAGATTTATCAGCAGGAATATGCTTGCGGAAAACCTTTGTATGATGTGAAGGTAGTAGGAGAGACTGACAAGCGCGGTACCCGTCAGCAGTTCTGGCCTGATGCTTCGATTTTTACAACGACTGTATATAAGTACGACATATTGGCAAACAGAATGCGTGAACTTGCATATCTTAATGCAGGTCTTACAATCACGCTGATGGATATGCGCAAGGATGTCAACGAAGCTGCCGGATTTGAAGATATACGTAAGGATGTGTTCCATTCTGAAGGCGGATTGAAGGATTTCGTCAAATATATTGATTCTTCGCGTACGCATCTTTTCAATGATGTGATATATCTTAACACCGAGAAACAGAATATTCCGATTGAGGTGGCTATAATGTATAACACTTCTTATAGCGAGAATATCCACTCGTATGTCAATAATATCAATACGATAGAGGGCGGTACGCACCTGGCAGGTTTCCGTGCAGCATTGACTCGTGTTCTTAAGAAATATGCGGAGGACACAAAAGTTCTCGAAAAACTTGAAAAACAGAAAATTGAAATCAGCGGTGAAGACTTCCGTGAGGGACTTACAGCCGTTATATCTGTAAAGGTTGCTGAACCTCAGTTTGAAGGACAGACAAAGACTAAGCTTGGAAACAACGAAGTGGCTGGAGCTGTCAACCAGGCTGTAGGTGAAGCACTTGCAAATTATCTTGAGGAGCATCCAAAAGAGGCTAAGATGATTGTGGACAAGGTCGTGTTGGCTGCTACTGCAAGAATCGCTGCTAGAAAGGCTCGTGAGAGCGTGCAGAGAAAGAATCCTATGACAGGTGGAGGTCTGCCTGGTAAATTGGCCGACTGCTCTGACAAGGATGCTGCAAACTGCGAAATGTTCATTGTCGAGGGTGATTCTGCCGGTGGTTCCGCAAAACAGGGCCGAGACAGACACTTCCAGGCAATTCTGCCTATACGAGGAAAGATATTCAACGTTGAACGCGTTATGTGGCACAAGGCGTTTGAACATGAAGAGGTTAACAACATAATTCAGGCTCTTGGCGTCAGATTCGGTCTTAATGAAGCAGACAGCAAGGAAGCCAATTATGATAAACTCAGGTACTACAAGACAATAATCATGACCGATGCCGATGTCGATGGTTCACACATCGACACATTGCTGATGACTTTGTTCTTTAGATATATGCCTCAGCTTATAAAGGACGGACGTCTGTATATTGCTACTCCACCGCTGTATCTCTGTACAAAAGGTAAGATTAAGGAGTACTGCTATACTGAAGAAGACCGTTTGAGATTCATCAACAAATACGGTGATGGAACTGAAGGAAGTGTGCATACTCAAAGATACAAAGGTTTGGGAGAAATGAATCCTGAACAGTTGTGGGAGACAACAATGAATCCTGAGACCAGACTTCTTAAGCAGGTTACAATTGAGGATGCTTCTGAGGCTGATTATACGTTCTCTATGCTTATGGGAGATGATGTAGGTCCAAGAAGGGATTTCATAGAAAGAAATGCAACTTATGCTAATATCGATGCTTGATGATATTCCTTTTATAAGGTTTGGAATCTAGATATATTAAATCGGGACATTTTCGCTGATAGCACGAAGATGTCCCGATTAATTTTGTATATGTCGCAAATGCTGTATTTGGACTTTTGCTTTCGTCTGTTGATAGATAGGGTATTAGTATAGTCCCATGCGTTTGAGCATGAGTGCAACGCCGTCTTCATCAACAGAAGCTGTAACGAAATCTGCTGATTTTTTGACTTCTTCACTGGCATTTCCCATTGCAACGCCAATGCCGGCATGTTTCAGCATTGAAATGTCGTTGCCTCCGTCACCGAAAGCCATGGACTCGTCCAATTTTATACCGTAATGAGCGAGCATTGCGTCTATTCCTGTACTTTTGCTGTTGCCCTTGGATATGATATCTGCAAAATCAGGATGCCACCTGTGGGCATCGCAATTCTTTAGAACATCTGCCATAATTTCTGGCTCTTGTTCTTTGTTGAAGAATGCTATTATTTGTATTATGTGTTTTGTAAAGCTTTCTTCTATTGGTTTTATCTCTATAGGTTTTACATTCAGAAGCTTGAAGACATTGTCTGATGCCGCATTTGTTGATGTTATGAAAACGTCCTCTTCAGATGCAAAGGCTATTGGAAATTTGTGAATTTTGTTGTATTCGGCTAATCTTTTCAGATCTTCAGTGTCTACCGTACTGCATCTTATCAGTTCGTTTTCTCCACTTATACAGCATGCACCGTTTGCCGAAACGATTCCGTCATATTCTATTGCACTGATGTTGTCGATGAATGGGATAGGGCGTCCTGTTGCTATAAATACCTTGATTCCGTTCTTGCGTACTTTGTGTATGGCGTCTACAGTTGATTGTGGGATTGAATGAGTTTTGAATGATACAAGTGTACCGTCGATGTCGAAGAATAAAGCTTTGATTTTGTTGTCTGTCATATAGCGTGTTATTTTGTGTTGCAAATATAGCAAAACTCATCTGCTGTGTTGAGGCTTGCAGGTTTTAACTTTGCACAGATTGCTTGCGGCTGCATCAAATAAAGAATGGATAAAACGTTGGCAGTTGCATGCTTCTCTGGTTGTATCTGTACTTTTATACGTTCAAATTTAATAAAAAACAAGATATGTCTGATACCAATAAGCGCATTGTCTTGATTTTTGCAACTCGGTTTCAAAATTCAAGATAGTAGGCAAGACGTTCGATTTCTTTTTCTGTGAATATTCCAGATGCCTGCAAATTCTCTAAATCTTTGAATTCACCGTATAATCTTCGGTAATTCAATATGGATTTTGTCTGTTCGTACGAAATGTATGGATGGCTGTTTAAGGATTGGAAGCTGGCTTTATTGATGTTTATGCGCGTAATTTTTGATATGTCTGTGCTGAACCATTTAAGAAGTTCAGGAGAGAAAATCTTTATCTCCAGAAGTTGCTTTGTACTATAGTAGCCTCCAAGTTTTTGTCTGTAATCGACGATTGCTTTTGAGATACCTTTGCCTATACCCGGTATTCTTCTCAATATAGCCGTGTCAGCAGTATTTACGTCAATGATGGTGTCTTTTTGAAATTTACTGCTTTTGTATATCTTTGAAAGCTCATTGTATCTTTTGTCTCTGTTAGTATGGAAATCCACGTATTCATCAGATGTTTCGCCTTTCCTGTTGCCGTATTCATCGGCTTTTCTTTTGTATGATGTCCTATATTTATCTGAGATTCTTATGTATGGAATAATTCTTTTAACCTCTTCCTCGGTCCATCCGTAAAGTCTTGATATAGCTTCTGGTTCTCTGAATATACCGCCGGCTTGTCGATATTTGATAAGATTCCTGATTTTCCAGTTCTTTATTCCGAAAAGCGCTAAAGTTGTCGAATCCACCGTGTTTGGATCAAATATGGGCAGGCTTGTAGATATATCTTCTCCATTAGCATCGATTGCCGTTTTATTGCCTGCTGTTGTCGATGAATTCGCTGTTTTATAATTGTTTTTGTTGTCTGTCTTTACGTTTTCATCGGCAGAAACCTCATTTTCATCTTTCTTTGTATTATCCATGAATATTGCAACGGCAATAGCTATCATTGCCATTGCAATAAGTGCAGATATGGCTCTCCTGTCACTTTTTGAGAAGTATAGGAACCTTCGTAACATTTTTCTTTTTATATAAGACTTATATGTCTTGACTAACTGATGTTGCCCTCGTGAGGTTTTGAGTTTTGAGCATTACAAGATACCTATCAGGTTAATGAATACACATCCTATGGCAACTGGTGCCACGTATCTTAGTACAAAGATAAGGGCTTTGAAGTACGGAGCCTTGATGGTGTCTCCGTTCGTCAGTTCTTCTCTTATCATTCGGCTTTTCAAATACCAGCCTGCAAATATTGATATGAGCATACCTCCAAGAGGCAAGAATATATTGGATGTAGTGAAGTCGAACAAATCAAATATAGTCTTGCTGTTAATTGTGAAATCCTTCAGAGGACCGAATGAAAGTGAACAGAAGATACCGATAATAAGGCATCCTGCTGTAACGAAGCATGCGGCTTTGCGTCTCGTCATCTTGAATTCTTCGGATAGATACGCTGTTACTACTTCATGCATGGATATCGTAGATGTCAGTGCTGCTATCACTAGAAGGAAATAGAACATTACCGAGAATATATAAGACAATATTGGAAGTCCTTCAAAGGCCTGCTGGAATACGTTGGGCAATGTTATGAATATAAGTGACGGTCCGACATCATTTCTTCCAAGACTGTATCCTGCACTAAATGCAGATGGGAATATGATGAAGCCGGCCATTATGGCTACCATGGTGTCTAAGATACATACGTTTACGGCTGTTTTTGCTATATTGGTTTCTTTGTTGAAATATGAAGCATAGGTGCATAGACATCCTAAGCCCAGACTGAGTGAAAAGAATGCCTGCCCCATGGCACTCAAAACTACCGAACCATCGATTTTTGAAAAGTCAGGACGCAAAAGGTATTCGACACCTTTGTATGCTCCTGGAAGGCTGACGGAACATGCAACAAGAATTACTATAACGACGAACAGCGCAGGCATCATTACCTTTGAGAACTTTTCAATACCGCTTTCCACGCCACGTACTATGACTATATGTGTTATTACAAGAAATGTCAACAGCCATAGTATTGGCTTGTATGGATTTGAAGCAAACTCATTGAACATAACAGGGTAGTCTGCAGCGGCTTTGCCTTCAAACATGTTTCCTGCCGCCATTATTGCATATTCCAGTGTCCATCCGGCAACAACGGAATAATAGCCTAATATAAGGAAACCAGACAAAACTCCAAGTCTTCCGACCCAGTTCCAATGTGTGCCAGGAGCAAGTGTTCTGTACGCGGCGGCAGTGTTCACCTGTGTTTTTCTTCCTATTATGAACTCGCTTATCATTATAGGCATTCCAAGTATTATGATGCATGCAATATATATAAGGATGAATGCAGCTCCTCCATTTCTACCTGTTTCTACCGGAAAACGCCAAATGTTTCCAAGTCCTACTGCTGAACCGGCTGTTGCCAGAATAACGCCGATTTTGCTTCCGAAATTTTCTCTTTCTGTCAGTTTCATAATTTCAAAATGCAATTAATTGGTGTGTTAATTGCGCAAATGTACAAAATATTGCCTATTTTTGTATCAGATTATAAATAATATATGTTTATGGCTTTCCTGAAAAATTATTTTATCTCAATTTTTGTCTCTTTTTGTGTAATAGTGCTTTCTGTAATACCACTTCCTGAGAATCCTCCTCTAGAAGATGTTCCTCTTATTGACAAATGGGTGCATTTTGTTATGTACGGTGGAGTTTCTTGTGCTGTATGGTATGATTATTACCGAAAGAGGAAAAATCTAAAATTTACTATGCCTGCATTCTTGTCTGCTGTTGTGTATCCTGTCGTGCTTGGAGGAATACTTGAGATTGTGCAGGAAAATCTTACGTCGACCAGAAGCGGTGATATGCTTGATTTTTACGCTGATTCAGTTGGAGTGGGAATCGGCTTTGTGTTGGGATTCTTTGTAATACGAAAATATTCAGGAAGGATAAGGTTCCGTTCCTGAATATCTCATTTCTATTGTTTACATGTTGTATCGGTTCTTTACTTTTGGAAATTTCCAGTTTACAGGAAATCCTTTAGTTCGGTCTTGAGCTGTTTGCGTGTGAAAAATATACGGCTTTTGACTGTTCCTATTGGTAGACCTAGCTTATCGGCAATCTCTCTATATTTGAATCCGGCTACGTACATAGAGAATGGCACTCTGTATTCCGTCGGAAGCTGCTTTATGACTTTCTGTATTTCCGAAATGTCGTAAGTAGTATCTACCGAATCTTCCAAAATTTCATTGTTGGTTATAGTCAAAGTTTCCTCTGACATTATTGTGTGTCCACGCAAGATTCTTCTGTAATTGTTGATGAAGAGGTTGCGCATTATAGTAAGAACCCAACCTTTGAAGCTGGTTTCTTCCATATAACTTTCAGCATTGGTCAGTACTTTCAGAGATGTTTCCTGAAGCAGATCATTTGCTTCGTCTCTGTCTGCCGTGAGTCTGTAGGCGAATCTGAAAAGAACGTCCTGCAGCTTGATCAGTTGCTGTGTAAAACAAATGTTTGCCTCCATAGTTTCAGTGATTTAAGATTTATGCACAAATATACATTTCTGTTCCATATTTTATGCATGTAACCTCATAAATAAAGGGGTAAAAACTGTTTTATGTCAGTTTTTACCCCTTGTGCCGAACAAAATCAGTATGTTGATGCTTGTTTATCTATTGTTGTACTGATATTTAGCGATATGTTGGTGCCGTTACCATTTGGAGTATGGATGAACCATAAGGTTGGAATTGTAGTATTTCTTGTCGCCCGTCACCTCTTCTCCGATGAAATCGGGTTTTTCATACTCTTCATTTTCATCCTCAAGTTCTATTTCGGCAACAACGAGTCCTTCGTTTTCTCCGAAGAATTCGTCTACTTCAACAGTGTGTCTGCCGCTTTTTACCAACCATCTGTTTTTGTCGATTATGCCTGGCAAACATATTTTCATCAATTCTTCCGCATCAGAAAGAGGAATCTCTCTTTCAAATTCATATCGTCCCAGTCCAGATTTGTCCGAAGGTCCCTTTATAGTAAGGTATCCCTTTCCGTCACGGATTCTTACTCTTACGGTTCTGCCGGATTCTCTGCATATATATCCCTGCATTATGTGGCTGTGCGAATATGCCCGGCTTTTGTAGTCGCCGGTTACGAGAAATTTACGTTCTATTTCCAATGCCATGACGTTTGATTTTAAATTTGTTTTCTGTTATGCTGGAACGACAGACTTTTCAAAATCAATGTTCTGCTCCGACAGCCTCAGATGCAAACTCCATCAAGTATGCCTTGATGAATCCGTCGATTTTACCGTCCATTACGCCCGGTACGTCCGAAGTCTGGTAGTTTGTTCTGTGGTCTTTTACGCGTCTGTCGTCAAACACGTAACTTCTGATCTGTGAGCCCCATTCAATCTTTTTCTTGCCGGCTTCGATTTTCTGCTGTTCTGCCATTCTCTTCTTCATGGCTCTGTCGTAGAGCTGTGATCTCAAGAGTCTGAGAGCGTTCTCTCTATTCTCCAGCTGTTTTCTGGTTTCTGTATTTTCAATGAGGATTTCTTCTTCTTCGCCTGTGTCAGGGTCAACATATTGATAGCGCAAGCGTACACCTGTTTCCACTTTGTTGACGTTCTGTCCTCCTGCACCTCCTGAACGGAAGAGGTCCCATGAAATCTTGCTCTTATCTATGACAACTTCTATCGTGTCGTCTACCAGCGGGGTTACGAATACAGAAGCGAACGATGTCATTCGTTTTCCCTGTGCGTTGTATGGTGAAACTCTCACGAGTCTGTGCACACCGTTTTCGCCTTTGAGGTATCCGTATGCCGAATCGCCTTCAATTTCCATTGTCACGGTCTTGATTCCGGCTTCGTCACCGTCCTGCAGGTTGCTGATTGTAACTTTATAATTGTGCGCCTCGGCCCATCTCTGGTACATTCTCATGAGCATTGATGCCCAGTCCTGGCTTTCTGTTCCGCCTGCGCCAGAATTAATTTTCAGCACGCAGTCCATACCGTCTGCTTCATTGCGGAGCATGTTCTTGAGCTCAAGGCTTTCTATCAGTTCGATGGCTCTCTGATAGTCTGCATCGACCTCTTCTTCAGTAACCATCTCGTCTTTGTAGAAATCGAAGGCCAACTCAAGCTCATCAGTGGCGGATTTGACTTCGTTGTATCCGTCAATCCATTTCTGAAGTCCTTTCACTTTTTTCATCTGCGCTTCAGCGGCCTTTGCATCGTCCCAAAAGCCTGGAGCCTGTGTGCGCAGTTCTTCTTCTTCCACTTCCACCTTCTTGTTTTCGATGTCAAGGTATCTGTAGAGCGCCTCCGTTCTTTCTTTTACATCTTTAAGTTGGTCTGCTGTAATCATATCTGTTGCATTTTATGCGGCAAAGATAGCAAGTTATTTTCAAAAAAACAGCATCAATAGGGCCGTACGCCTCTGTATCTTAGTGCAATTACTGTTTTTTATTTCTCCTTATAGGTCGTGTTGTTGCATTAATGGTTCCAAATGCTTTATTTTTGCATGAACAAGTTTTAAAATTTATGGATTACGATTGTTTGACGGCCGAGGCCGTATGTTTTCTAAAGCGCCTTGTTTCTGTACCTTCAACAAGCAGGAACGAGGCTGAAGCAGCCGATGTCGTTTGCGAGTTCATCCGTAATAAAGGATATGAACCGCATCGCAAGGGAAATAACGTTTGGTGTATATGCGATGGATTCGATGAGTCGAAGCCCAATCTGCTGATGAATTCGCATATAGATACGGTAAAACCAGTTGACGGGTGGACTTACGACCCGTTTGTACCGATGGAATCGGACGGACGTATATACGGATTGGGCAGCAACGATGCCGGTGCGAGTGTGGTTTCTCTTTTTGAGGCTTTCACCGTATTGACCGAAAGAAATCAGCCTTACAACCTTATTTTTCTAGCTTCGTGTGAGGAGGAAGTTTCCGGTCGCGACGGCATCGAGAGCGTGCTTCCGCTTCTGCCGCGAATAACACTTGGTGTTGTTGGCGAACCTACCGGCATGAATCCTGCTATTGCGGAAAAAGGATTGATGGTGCTTGATGTTACTTCACATGGCAAGGCTGGACATGCTGCTCGCAATGAGGGAGAGAATGCCATATATAAAGCTCTCGATGATATATGTTGGTTCAAGGATTTTAAATTCCCTAAAGTGTCTCCGCTTCTCGGACCAGTGAAAACGACTGTTACTGTAATCAATGCAGGTACACAGCACAACGTCATACCTGATAAATGCGTTTTCACCGTGGATGTACGTACCAACGAATGTTACACCAATCACGAAATATTCGATGAAATCGTAAGAAATGTGAAATCTGAGGTCAAAGCACGTTCGTTCAGGCTGAATTCTTCTTCCGTATCGCCTGACCATCCGATTGTACGAAAGACTGTAGAAATGGGACTGGAACCGTTCGGCTCACCGACATTGTCCGATCAGGCGCTGATGGACTTTCCTTCTGTCAAAATAGGTCCAGGTTCATCCAGCCGTTCACATACAGCAGATGAATTTATTTGTGTCGATGAAATCGCCGGTGCCATAAATCTTTATGTGCGTCTGCTTGATGGATTGGATCTGCAAGGCTGAGTTCTTGTTTGACTGCGGTTCTGTTCTACTATTAGATTTATGGCTATATAATAAAATTAAAGAGGCACGGAGTCCGTGCCTCTTTTTCTGAGCCCTTGCGGTTAATGTTGCGAGCGCTTGTAATTTTTACTGCGAGCCCTCGCGTTTTGTTACTTTGTGTTGCTTTTCACCAGAACTTGTTCATCTCCGCGTTGTATTCGAATCCTGCATCTTTCAGCTTTGATACGATGAAATCTTTGCTCACTCCAGTGTCTGAGCAGAATTCGTCGAGTGAATTGTAGGCATCACGCAGTTTCATGTTCATGAAGCTGAAGAGCATCATTGGGTCTTCTGGAAGTTCCATAACTTTTGAATTTTATTTGAGGTTGTTGGATTGTTGTAAATAGGATAGTGGAAATACTTGTGTGTACAAGATGAAAAACATGTACACCGAAAAGAAAAAACGCCGCTCTGAGAATTTCAGAACGGCGTGTTGTGCTGTTTTATCTCGGATTAACAGATCTTGCTTAATTGGCAGCTCCAGTAGCAATCTTTTCCTTAATACGAGCTTTCTTACCAGTGAGTTTGCGGAGGTAGTAAAGCTTGGCGCGGCGAACCTTACCGATCTTGTTTACAGTGATGCTGTCGATGTTTGGTGATTCGATAGGGAAGATACGCTCTACACCTACTGTTCCAGACATCTTGCGTACTGTGAAACGCTTCTTTGTACCTTCACCGCTGATCTTGATCACAACTCCACGATACATCTGGATACGTTCCTTAGAACCTTCGATGATCTTGTAAGCAACTGTGATTGTGTCACCGGCCTTGAATTTTGGGAACTCTTTGCCTGTAGCAAAGGCTTCTTCAGCAACTTTAATTAAATCCATTTTGTTTTTTAATTTAAATTGTTTTTTGGTTCCAACGAAGCATTCTCCAGTTACACTTCCTGGACAGCGGCTTCGCTAAAGCGGTGCAAAGTAACATCTTTTTTGTCAGATACACAATACTTTAGAAACATAATTTTGTTTTTCTGCAAGTCTGTCGGTGCATAATGTGGCTCGCGACCCCGATTTTTTGTATCTTATTGCAAAAAAATATGCGCAGATAAAAGAGGTATCGTGCTAATTTCGTAACTTTGCACGTCAAAAGTATTTAGATCAATAATAACGTGTGAAATTATGGCTGAAACAAAAAAAATCAAAACAGCTCTGATCTCTGTCTACCACAAGGACGGTTTGGATGAATTGCTGGCAGAACTGAACAAGAACGGTGTAAAATTCCTTTCAACAGGAGGTACTCAGAAGTTCATTGAGAGTCTGGGCTACGAGTGCGGCAAGGTTGAAGATGTTACAACTTATCCTTCAATTCTTGGAGGTCGTGTGAAGACACTTCACCCAAAGGTGTTCGGAGGAATACTTGGACGTCGCGGACTTGAAAGCGATATCGAGGAAATGAAGAAGTATGAAATTCCTGAGATAGATCTTGTCATTGTAGATCTCTATCCATTCGAAGAGACTGTTGCAAATACCAATGACGAGGCTGCAATCATCGAGAAAATCGATATAGGCGGAATTTCTCTTATCAGAGCCGGTGCTAAGAATTTCAATGATGTAGTAATCGTTCCTAGCAAGGCTGAATATGCCAGACTTCTCAATATCGTAAAGAATCAGGGTGCAGAGACAACTAAGGAACAGCGCCGCTGGTTTGCAAAGCAGGCATTTGCTGTAAGTTCTCATTACGACAGCGCAATCCGTTCATATTTCGAGAAGAGCGTAGACTGAATCTTGGCCGGCGAAGCATGCAGACAGAAGAATCCTTGTATTTGATGGTGAAACAAGGACTTTGTTCTTGATTCCGCCGTTGTATTTTCATTAAGTGGTAAAAAGAATAGTATTTGAATAAAAGTTTTTAAGATGGGATTTTTTTCGTTGACACAAGATATAGCAATGGATCTTGGGACGGCCAACACAATCATCACTTGCAACGGCAAGATTGTCGTTGACGAGCCATCGGTTGTAGCTATTGACCGTCATACAAACAAAATGATTGCTGTTGGCGAGAAGGCCAAGATGATGTATGAGAAGACTCATGAGAACATACGCACCTGCAGGCCGCTTCGCGATGGGGTGATCGCGGATTTCTTTGCATGCGAGCAGATGATGCGCGGATTGATTAAGATGGTTCATTCAGGACATCACCTCTTCTCTCCGTCTCTCCGCATGGTAATCGGTGTGCCTTCTGGTTCTACAGAAGTTGAACTGCGTGCCGTAAGAGACTCTGCCGAGCATTCCGGAGGACGTGATGTATATCTGATTTTCGAGCCTATGGCCGCTGCAATAGGTATAGGTCTCGATGTTGAGGCTCCTGAGGGTTGCATGGTTGTTGATATAGGTGGCGGATCTACTGAAATCGCTGTGATTTCTTTGGGAGGAATTGTTTCCAACAACTCCATCCGCGTTGCCGGCGATGACCTTACGGCCGATATACAGGAATATATGAGCCGTCAGCACAATGTCAAGATAAGTGAACGTATGGCCGAGCGTATCAAGATCAATGTAGGTTCGGCTCTTACAGATCTCGCTGAAGATGCTCCTGAAGATTATGTCGTTCATGGACCAAATCGTATAACAGCCTTGCCTATGGAGATTCCTGTATGCTATCAGGAAATAGCTCATTGCATCGACAAGTCTGTTGCCAAGATTGAAACTGCTGTACTTAGTGCTTTGGAGAATACTCCTCCTGAACTTTATGCAGATATTGTGAAGAACGGAATATGGTTGACTGGTGGAGGTGCTCTCCTTCGCGGTCTCGACAAGAGATTGACCGACAAGATTAAGATTCCGTTCCATATTGCCGAGGATCCTCTGCACAGTGTGGCCAAAGGTACTGGAATTGCTCTTAAGAACGTGCACAACTTCTCATTCCTGATGAGATGATGGTGTATGGATTGTATATTGATAGATAGTTATAAATGTTCAGCATGGCCGACAGCAGTGATACGGCCATGCTGAATGTGCAATTAGGGATAGTTCTTTTTATAAACGTCTATGCGTAATCTGCTTGATTTCATAATAAGGCGAAGCCATTGGTTTGTTTTCTTGATTTTGGAAGCATTCAGCCTTGTTATGCTCTTCAGATTCAATAATTATCAAGGAAGTGTGTATTTCACTTCCGCCAATTATGTCGTTGGAAGCATCATGAAGCTTTCCAGCGATATTGCCTCATATCTTGACCTGCAGACTGTCAATGAAGGTCTTAACAGAGATAATGTCAGGCTTCGCGACCGTGTGGCAAGGCTCGAGGCACAGCTTGATTCGCTGTCGGCAGACACAACCAGAATGCATTCGGCCGGAACAGGGCTTAAGTATGTCGATGCCAAGGTTGTCGGTGCGACTCTGCATAAGAATAATAATCTCATGACAATCGACAAGGGACGTGCTGACGGCGTTGGCCCTGAGATGGGAGTAGTGTGTTCGAGCGGAGTTGTCGGAATTGTTTATATGTCTTCCGATCACTACTCGATAGTGGTACCCTTGCTTAACGTCAAGTCCAGTGTGAGCTGCAGGGTCAAGAATACACGTTATTTCGGTTCTTTGTCGTGGGAGCGCGGTGCTGTCAATATAGCCTATGTTACAGATGTTCCTCGTCATGCCGGTGTTAAACGTGGGGAAATAGTAGAGACAAGCGGATATTCTGCAGTATTTCCTGTAGGTATACCTATCGGACAGGTACTCAATGTCCAGGATGCATCTGATGGGCAGGCCTATAGGCTTAGAATAAAGTTGTTCACAGACTTTGCTACTTTGCAGAATGTCAGTGTAATTACGAATTACAGAAATCCAGAGAGAGAGGCGCTTGAACACAAGGCCGACTCATTGGCTATAAATGAATGATTATGGATTTTGCTTTTTTGAGGCGGTTGGCTGTCATGGCTGTTATATTGGCTATACAGGTTCTGCTGCTTAACAACATACATCTGTTTGACTGCATAACTCCTCTGTTGATAGGTTACATGATAATCTATACTCGGAGAGGAGCCTCAAGGATTGGCGTAATGCTTGTGGGCTTTTTTGTGGGGCTGCTGTTCGACATGTTTTCAAATACATTGGGTATGGGAGCTGCAAGCTGTACGCTTCTTGCGTTTGTACAGCCGTCGCTTCTGGGCATATTTACTCCGCGCGATGCGGCAGACGACTTTGAGCCCGGCATGCATACCATGGGGATATGGTTGTATGCCGCATATCTGTTTTCTTCTATGCTGGTACTGCATGCCGCATTCTATATTCTGGAAGCCTTCAGTGTGTCGGATTGGCGAATGGCGCTGATGGCTATATTTGGCGGAACAGTACTTTCTACTGCCATAGTCTTTATTTGTGAATCGATTACATCAAATCAGAGAGGTATTTTGAACAGATGAACGATCATATATTGGACAACAGAAGATTTGTTCTTGGAGGTATTGCTGTTGCAATTGTGCTGATATATATTGCCAGGCTTGCTTTTCTGCAGCTTATGGACAATGACTATAAAGCCAGTGCTGACAACAATGCTTTCATGAATAAGGTCATATATCCTTCAAGAGGTTCCATATACGACCGCAACGGTGCGTTGCTGGTCTACAATCAGCCTGCGTACGACATCATGGTGATTACGCGCGAAATAAAGGACCTCGATACTGCCGATTTCTGCCGTACGCTGAATATCACACGTGAGGATTTTGAGATGCGTATGGAAAATATGAGGGACCGCAGGCGTAATCCTGGATATTCTTCGTATACCCCTCAGTTGTTCATGGACAAGGTTTCAACGGAATTGTTTTCTGTTTTCCATGAGAAACTTTTCAGGTTTCATGGTTTTTATGTGCGCAAACGTTCAATGAGGCAGTACAATTATCCGTATCTGGCACATGTGCTTGGAGATGTCGGCGAAGTGTCGCAGCGTGATATAGATGAGGATGATTATTATGAAAGCGGCGACTACATCGGCAAGCAAGGTGTGGAACGTTCTTATGAGAAATATCTGCGCGGCGAGAAGGGCGTCGAGGTTTTGTTGCGCGACTCTCGTGGAAGAATTCAGGGGCGCTACAAGAACGGAATAAATGATGTCAAGCCTAAACCTGGGCGAAACATAACATTGAGCATTGATCTTGATCTGCAGCGTCTTGGTGAAAGACTGATGGAGGGCAAGCTCGGAAGCATCGTTGCCATAGAACCTTCTACGGGCGAAGTGCTCTGCATGGTTTCGTCACCAACTTATGATCCGCGTTTGACGGAAGGCAAGTTGAGAGGAAAGAAGCATAACGAAATGATGAAGGATAAGCGCAAACCTTTGCTCAACAGAGCCATAATGGGTGTTTATCCTCCAGGTTCTACGTTTAAGACATCTCAGGCACTTACTTTCCTGCAGGAAGGTATTATTACTCCGAATACAATGTATCCTTGCTACCACGGCTTCCGGTTCGGACGTTTGAAGGTTGGATGTCACGGTCATGCCAGTCCGTTGCCGTTGGTTCCGGCCATCTCAACCTCTTGTAACGGATACTTCTGCTGGGGACTGTACAATATGTTCAGCAACAGGCAGAAATATGCCTCTGTCCAGGATGCTATGACCAAATGGAAAGATTATATGGTTTCCATGGGATTCGGATATAAATTGGGAATTGACTTGCCTGGGGAGGTGAGAGGATTGATTCCTAATGCTCCTTATTACGATAAGCACTATCGCGGAAGTTGGTCTGGACTGACTGTGATAAGTATATCGATAGGACAGGGTGAGGTAACGCTCACTCCTCTGCAGATTGCCAATCTTGGTGCCACTATTGCCAACCGAGGTTATTATATTACCCCACATGTCGTGAAGGGAATAGAGGGCGATGACATTGCAGACAGCCTTAAGGTAAAGCATCATACTATGGTCGATCCGAAGTACTACGAATATATAGTTGCCGGCATGCGCAGTGCGGTGGAACGAGGTACTTGCCGCAAGGCAAATAATCCGTGGTATGAGGTGTGCGGAAAAACGGGTACAGCACAGAATGCCGGACATGACCACTCAGCTTTCATGGGGTTTGCGCCTATGAACAATCCTAAGATTGCTATTGCTGTTTATGTTGAAAACGGTGGATGGGGAGCCGATTACGGAGTTCCTATAGGGGCCCTTATGATGGAGCAGTATATACGTGGAGAATTGTCACCTGAGAGCCAGAAAAAGGCAGAAGCAATGCAGAACAGGTCTATCAATTACCCGTATCTGTATGATGGAAAGTGATGTTGTTTTTAATGTTTGCTGATAACGCCAAATCAGATATTTTGAAACATGGAATCCGAAGGAAATAAAAGCATATTGAAGTCGTTGGATTGGATGACAATAGGGTTGTATCTCATTCTCATACTCTGGGGATGGATCAGCGTATGTGGCGCAAGCTATGACTATTCTAATCCGGATATTTTGAGTTGGGACTGCCGTTCTGGCAAGCAGCTTGTATGGATGGTCTGCTCAATTGGACTTGGCGGAATGATTCTGCTTGTAGAGAAGCGTTTCTATGATACTGCTTCGTACTACATTTATATCATTCTTATGCTTTTGTTGCTGGTAACGATATTTATAGCTCCTGACACGAAGGGATCGCGTTCTTGGATCCCTCTTGGTCCTGTGAAACTGCAACCTGCTGAATTTGCAAAGTTCTCTGTGGCGCTTGCTTTGGGACGTTTTATGAATCGTTATGGATTCAGCATTCATAATCTGAAAGACTTCCTGAAGTGCATCGGACTTATTGTATTCCCTATGGCAATGATTGTAGCTCAAAAGGAGACTGGGTCAGCGCTTGTTTATCTGGCTTTTTTCCTTGTGCTCTATCGCGAAGGCATGACCGGCGCATTCTTGTTCACGGCGTTTGCTATGGTCGTGTATTTCGTTGTCGGAGTTCGTTACAGCGATGAATTCATTTCAGAAATGCCTGTATCTATAGGTGAATTTTCGGTTCTCCTGATGGCTTTTCTCTTTACAGTGGGTATGATTTATGTTTTCTGTAAAGATGCCAAAGTCGTTAAGATCATGCTTTATTTCGGATTGGGTGTTACTGTTGCGTGTCTGCTGTTTTCGGCCTATGTTATCCCTTTCAACATTTGTTATGTGCAGTTGGGTGTAAATATAATATGCATCATTGCTCTTCTGGGATTGGTGCTTTACAACCGTGTTCTCCGTTATCTTTACATAGCTTTATTTGCCACTGTTTCTACCGTATTCTATTATACATGCGACTACGTGTTCGACAATGTACTGCAACCGCATCAGGAATCGCGTATAAAGGTTCTTCTTGGTTTGGATGATGATTTGTCTGGAGCAGGTTATAACGTGAATCAGGCAAAGATTGCAATCGGTTCAGGAGGATTGTGGGGTAAAGGATTCCTTAATGGAACGCAGACTAAACTAAAATATGTTCCAGAGCAGGATACAGACTTCATTTTCTGTACGGTAGGAGAGGAAGAAGGTTTTGTCGGTTCTTCTGGTGTATTGTTGGTTTATCTGTTCTTCCTTCTTAGATTGTTGGTCCTTGCTGAGCGCCAGCCCGACAAGATGGGACGAGTGTATGGATATTCTGTAATGTGTATATTCCTTTTCCATCTTTTCATAAATGTAGGTATGGTCCTGGGATTGACTCCTGTTATAGGTATACCGTTGCCGTTCTTCAGTTATGGAGGTTCTTCTCTTTGGGGATTCACCATACTTCTATTTATCTTCTTGAGAATGGATGCGGAACGCAATGTCAAGCAACATGCATGAAAGGTTTATTCTGTTGAGGCTTGAATGCCTATGCCCGATAAACCTTTAATGCTTGGATGTCTCATATTGTGGATGATTTTAAGCCTTATTTTCTGTCCCTTTCTGACGTTTATTTTCTTGAAAGTTTTGTTTTCTTCGATATATGTAATGCCGTTGCCGGTTTTTGTACCGTTGTCAGCGAACATATCCAGGCTTAATGTGTCTTTCCCCGTGCTGTGGCCGTTGCATTCTGTTTCAATCAGAAGATTGAGTTTCTTATATTGGAATTTGTTGGTGTATCTAGCTTGTACCTCCAAATCCATTTCAGTATCTTTTTCTGGTACAGATATGTCAAATGATACAGTATCAGCATTTGTCCACCCTTCTGTGCTGACGTCTTCGAAATGGTGGTAGCAAATAGAATCATGGCACGCCGATATGATCAGCGTGCCAATGATTGCGATTATTGATTTAAATTTATTTTTCATTGTTTCTCTCTGGTGTATTCTCTTTGGAAACATTGCCTTTTCGGTCATTTTCAGGCTTTCTGTGGCTTTCATTCGGACTAGATGGTCTGTCGGTCGCATCTCCGTTGTTTCTGCGGTTTCTGTCCTTGTGTCTGTTGTTGCCTTGGCCTCTCTGTTTCTGTTGCCTGTTCTGATCGTTGTTCGGTCTTTGCTGGCGGTCATTGGCTTTGTTTTCTTTGGGATTCTGCTGCTGGCCGTTGCCATTGTTCTGTTTCGGCATCTGCTCTTCTTTTGGTGCCTGGCCGTTTGGAGCACCGTTTTGAACGTTCATTTTCTTCTTGGAATCGTTCTGCTGGTTCTGCTTGCCTCCGTTTTGATTCTTCTTCTTTTTCTTTTTCTTTGCGCTGTCGAATCTGTTTATGTTCTCTTGGTCGAGCAAGTCGCTGGATTTAGGTGCAGAACTGTTGGCTTCTATGCTCAGAGATTCAGGCTTTTCACCTCGTTTGTTCATCTCGATAACTTCAAAAGCACGTTTTGCAGATATGGTTATTTCATTTGCAAGAAGGTGCTTGTCGGTAGAGTAGGTGATCTTGTGGCGCAGGATGTCGGCTTTGAAGAAGAAATATTCGTTGTCTTCTGTAAACAGCGATATTTCTCTTGACGGCATACGTTTCAGCGATTCCACGTATTGGTCAACTTCGTAGTTGAGGCAACATTTCAGTTTTGCACATTGTCCGGCGAGTTTCTGCGGATTGAGTGATATGTCCTGGAAGCGTGCCGCGCTGGTAGATACGCTTATGAAATTTGTCATCCATGTTGCGCAGCAGAGCTCTCTTCCGCATGGTCCGATACCTCCGATGCGTCCGGCTTCCTGTCTTGCACCGATTTGCTTCATTTCAATTCTTACTCTGAATCTTTCGGCGAGCACCTTGATAAGTTGTCTGAAGTCTACGCGTTCATCGGCAATGTAGTAGAATATGGCTTTGTTGCCGTCTCCCTGATATTCCACATCGCCTATCTTCATCTTAAGTCCTAGATTTTTTGCAATCTGTCTGGACTCAATCATGGTTGCGTGTTCGCGTGATTTTGCTTCTTCGTATTTTTCAATGTCCACAGGTCTGGCTTTGCGGTATATGCGCTTCAGTTCATAGTCAGGCTTAAGATTGGCCTTTCTGATTTGAAGCATGACCAGACGTCCGGTCATCGTTACAGTTCCTATGTCATGGCCCTGATTTGCCTCTACTGCAACAACGTCGCCTTTTTCAAGAGACAACTTGTTGGAATTAAGGAAATAGCCCTTCCTCGGAGCCTTGAATTGTATTTCAACGATATCGCAGGCCTGAGCGTTGTCCGGCAAATCGGCAAGCCAGTCGTAGGAGTTCAGCTTGTCTGTGACCTTGTTGCACCCTCTTACGCATAGGCAGCTGCAGTCGTTACCTGATTTGAATTTATTCATATTGAAGATTTATCTTTATCTATTTTTTATAAGTAGGATCATTTTCAGTGATAGGTCGAAGAACACTATTTTCGGATTGACGTTCTGGCCTATATGCAATTGTGCTTTTGCCAGTTCTTCCATTATTCCGATGACATTGTTTTCATTTATGAATGGCGCAAATTTCACTGCAAAGTTTGCTTCGTCATCGCTCATGTAGTTGAGCTCCGGACGATGGAAGTTATAAATGAAATTTTCTCTTGTCATGTGCTGACAGTATTCAAGAAAATTCTTTTGTCTTTCCCTTCCTAAAGATGCTAGGTTTTCGCTCCACTGTTTCATCTCCTTCACTTTTCTCATGTAGGCCAATCGCATTAGACTGACAAACATGTCGAAGAACATTTTGCTATCAGTGTCGCTTTGGATGCTTCTCAGCGCTCTTGTCATGCTGCCTTCTGCCGTGCGTGCAATGCGTTTTGCTTCGGCCGGCAGAATATTGAATTTGTCTACAAGAGTTTCTTCGATGACATTCTGTGGCAGTCCCGGTACTTCAATCGTCTGCGTTCTACTCCTGATTGTCTGCAGAATCTGGTCCGGATTCTCGCTCACCAGTAGAAAAACCGTTTGAGCAGGCGGTTCTTCGAGCAGTTTAAGAATCTTGTTGGCGCATTCTTCCATCATCTTCTCTGGCATCCACATGAGAAGGACTTTTCTGCCGCCCTGGCTTGACATCAAGCTTAGTTTCCGCGACATTGCATCGCTTTCGCTTGCAAATATTCTGAGCTGCTGATTTTCTGCATTGCACTCGTTCATCCATTCTTCCATTCCGAAATAAGGAGAATTCAGAATCATGTCTCTCCATTCTTTCAGAAATTCATCGCAGTATGTAGGCGAGTTGGCACCTTTGTTCTTTTTCTTGTATATTGGAAATGCAAAGTGCATGTCGGGATGCTGCAGTTTGTCCATCATTCGGCAGGAACGGCATTCGCCGCATGCATCTGTTTCGTTCGGGTTCTCGCACAGCAGGTATCTGGCGTATGCAAGAGCCAGAGGCATTGATCCGCATCCTTCAGGCCCGCATAGCATCTGTGCATGTGCAATGCGTCCTTGTCTTGCTTCAGCAGTAAGCTTGTGCTTGATGTCTTCCTGTCCTATGATATCTTTGAAATACACTTTGCCGTCAGTTTGTTTTAGTAAATTCTTTCTGCTACTTTACGTATGCTGTCTACAGCCGAAACCGTGTAGAAATGTATCGATGGTACACCGTTCTTCATCAGTTCCAGACATTGGTTTGTACACCATTCGATTCCGAGCTGTTTTATCTCTTCATCGCTTTTGCACTTTCTTGCTTCTTCTGATAGTGCTTGCGGGATGTCTACATGGAATGTTTTTGGCACAATGTTCAGCTGGCTTCTCTTTGTAAGAGGCTTTATGCCTGGAATTATAGGAATGTTTATTCCTGCGTTGCGTGCCATCTCGACGAACTTGAAATATTTGCTGTTGTCGTAGAACAACTGCGTAACAGCATATTCGGCTCCAAGTTCAACTTTCTTTTTCAGATATTCCAAATCTGTTTCCAGATTAGGAGCTTCATCATGTTTCTCAGGATAGCATGCCACACCATAGGTGAATTTATCCTTGATTGAAACGATATCGCTTCCGTCGATGAACTTTCCGTTATTGAATTGATTGATCTGGCCAATAAGTTCTGTTGCGTGGCTGTATCCGTCCTTTACAGGCTTGAATCGGACATCATCCTTGGCCTTATCGCCGCGGAGTACCAGCAGGTCCGTTATTCCCAAGAACTGAAGGTCAAGAAGTACATATTCGGTTTCCTCTCTTGTAAAACCGCTGCACAAGATATGAGGTACCGTTTTTATTCCATATTTGTTTTTTATGGCCGAAGCCACTGCAACAGTTCCCGGTCTTCTTCTCAAACTTGATCTCAGATATGTTCCGTCTGCCTGTTCCTTGTATACAAACTCACTTCTGTGCGTAGTAATGTTGATATACTGAGGATCGAACTCCTTTAGAGTTTCTATGGTTTGGAATAGAGCATCTGTTCCTGTACCTTTCAGAGGTGGCAGCACTTCAAACGAGAAAGCTGTCTTCTTTGCGTTCTTTATTATTTCTGCAACGGTCATATTCTGTCAATAGAAGAATGGTCAAAATTGTTGTTTGTTCTCACAGGCGCAATTTGCGCCATTAAAGCATATTATCTGCAAATATAGTATTTTTGGCGTAATTCTTTGTCCGCATGAACTATAAGTTTCCTCTTTGGCTTTAAGCTTGATGCTTGAGGAATGCTTCTGCATATTACATGCGGGCTACTCAAAATGAAAGAGTGCCATGCGGGGGAATTTCGTTTATTAGACTTTTCCCTCTCATGGCACTCTTGATTGCTATGGCATGAATGATTATAGAACTTTCTTGAATCTTTCAATGAAATCGTCCACTTCTTCCTTCTTCAAGCAGAGTGGCGGAAGCAGACGGAATACATTTGTTCCGCTGCATCCGGTGAAGCAATGTTCCTCATAAACCAGTCTAGAACGTGCTTCCTTATACGGAATATCAAGTTCAATGCCTATCATCAGACCTTTTCCTCTTACATCTGTTACGTGAGGTAAGTTTGCTTCCTTAAGTTTCTGTATTGTATATTCTCCAACTTCGGCCGCATTTTCTATCAGATTTTCATCTTCCATCACGTCCAGAACCGCAAGAGCTGCTGCGCATGCCAGATGATTGCCTCCGAATGTTGTACCCAACTGTCCGTAAACAGGTTCGAATTTAGGCGAAATCAGCACTGCCGACATTGGAAAGCCGTTTGCTATACCTTTTGCAACTGTTATGATATCTGGTCTTACGCCGAGATACTGGTGTGCAAAGAATTTTCCTGAACGTCCGTAGCCGCACTGTATTTCATCAGCAATGAGTATGGTTCCAGTTTCATCGCACAGTTTTCTCAATCCCTGCATGAATTCGGCTTCGGCCATTCTGATTCCTCCTACACCTTGTATGCACTCAATTATGCAGGCACACACATCGCCCTTTTCGATTTCCTTGCGCCATGCCTCCAGGTCATTAAGAGGCAGGTATGTTGTGTGTCCATTGTTGTTTATAGGAGCAATGATTTTAGGGTTGGCCGTAACTTCAACAGCGAGTGATGTTCTGCCGTGGAACGCCTTTTCTGCTGAAAGCACCCTCTTGCGGCCGTTGTGGAATGAAGCCAGTTTAAGAGCATTTTCGTTTGCTTCGGCTCCAGAGTTCACAAGAAACAGCTGATAGTCGTCATATTCGCATATCTTGCCTAGTCTTTCTGCAAATTCTTTTTGTAGGCCGTTGATTACAGAATTGCTGTAGAATCCCAATGAATTGAGCTGTTTTCCTACTACGTCAACGTAGTGAGGGTGGCAATGGCCTATGCTGATTACCGCGTGTCCGCCGTAGAGGTCGAGATATTCAATGCCTTTGTCGTCCCATACATGGCAGCCTCTTCCTTTTACGATGTTGACGTCCATCAACGGATATACATCAAATAATTTCATGATATTCTCCTTTCTTTTTTTCTTTTTCTGATATGTCAGAAGGCGTTGGCTTTAAGTCTCAGACCTTCTTGCTCGTCAAGTCCGAACATCAGGTTCATGTTTTGTACAGCCTGTCCGACGGCTCCTTTGAGAAGATTGTCAATAACAGATGTTACGACAGCCTTGTTTCCATACTTTTCGATGTGCACCAATCCCTTGTTGGTGTTGGTCACCTGTTTCAGGTCTGGAGCCTTTTCGGTTACGAATGTGAACGCAGCATCCTTGTAGAAGTCTTCATACAATTTCTTAAGCTGTTCTCCTGTAGGATTTGTAGCAGAACCCTCTTCACCTTCGAATCTGATAAGCTCAGTACAGAATATACCTCTTGCAAAGTCGCCTCTGTATGGTATGAAGTCGATGTCGCCTTTCAGCTCTCCCTGAAGTTCTGCAACAGACTGACGAATCTCGTGCAGATGCTGATGGTTCATCACCTTGTAAGTGCTCATATTGTCAGTTCTCCAGCTGAAGTGGGTAGTGCTTCCAGGCTTTTGTCCTGCGCCGGTTGAACCTGTTATGGCATTTACAGCTACATCGTTGTACAGAAGGCCGGCTTTGGCCAGAGGCAGCAGACCTAGCTGTATGCATGTGGCAAAGCATCCAGGGTTAGCCAGATGACGGCAAGCCTTTATCTGCTCCTTGTGTATTTCCGGCAGACCGTAGACATAGTCGTTGCCTTCAGCCTTGATGCGGAAATCCTGGGCAAGGTCTATTATTTTCATGTCAGCAGGAATCTCATGCGTCTTGATGAATTCCTCGCTTTTGCCGTGCCCGAAGCAGAAGAAGAGCACGTCAGCCTTTTCGAACGGCAATCCATCTGTAAATCTCAGATCTGTTTCGCCGATCAGACCTTCGTGTACGTCCGATACAAGATTGCCGGCGTTCGACGAGCTGTTTACGAATGCAATATTAACCTGCGGATGGTTTATCAGGAGTCTTATCAACTCACCTCCCGTATAACCGGCTCCGCCCAATATGCCAACATTGATCATATCTGTTTTTTGTATATATGTGTGGTATGTTTGTGTTCTTTCTTTTGTCCGCTCTGCTTTTATCTCTTTTCGTCCGGGTGGCAGGCATAGTACAGACGCAGAGGAGTAGATGTCACCTTTATGAAGCCTTTGGCATCTTCTGCAGTCCATCCTTTCTGTACTTCTCCGTATTCGCCGAACTTGTTCTTTACGAGATCATCAGGTGAATCAACACCTACAGTCTGGAATCCGAGAGGACGAAGTTCAAGCGTTACGACACCGTTTACATTGCGCTGTGAACTTGTAAGCATAGCCTCGATGTCCGGCATTACAGGTTCAAGATACTGGCTCTCGTGGAGGAACATGCCGTACCAGTTGGCAACCTGGTCTTTCCAGTACTGCTGCCATTTTGAGAGTGTGTATTTCTCCAAGAAGCGGTGAGCACCTATGATAAGCATCGGCGCAGCGGCTTCGAATCCCACACGTCCCTTTATGCCGATAATTGTGTCGCCCACGTGGCAGTCACGTCCGATACCGTAAGCCGCACCAATTTCTTCGACAGCCTTGATTGCTTCTATCTTGTCGCTGTATGTCTTTCCGTTGACAGAGCAGAGCTCTCCTTTTTCAAATCCAAGTTTCAGCAGTTCTGGTCCCTCTTTTGTAGGATGTTTCAGGTAAGCCGATTCTGGAAGACCCTGGTTTGAGTCAAGAATTTCACCACCGCAGATGCTTGTTCCCCAAATGCCGATGTTGTAGCTGTATTTGAGTTTTGTGAAATCTGCATTGAAACCGTGGGCGTTCAGATAATCAACCTCTTCCTTACGTGTGAGGTTCCTGTCACGTGTGAGTGTGATTATTTCAATTCCCGGAGACATTACCAGGAATGTCATGTCGAATCTTATCTGGTCATTTCCAGCGCCTGTTGAACCGTGTGCAATGGCATCGGCTCCGATTTCGTTTGCATATCTGGCTATTGCGATAGCCTGGAAAATTCTTTCTGAGCTGACAGAAATAGGGTAGCAGTTGTTGCGGAGCACATTGCCGAAAATCATGTACTTGAGACTCTTTTCGTAGTATTCATGTGTCACGTCGAGTGTCACGTATTTTGTTGCACCCAGCTTGTACGCATTTTCCTCGTTGGTCTTCAGCTGTTCTGCGCTGAATCCGCCCGTATTGGCGCATGCAGCATGCACTTCATAACCCATCTCCTTTGCGAGGTACATCACCGTGTAGGAAGTATCCAGACCTCCGCTGAATGCAACCACTACTTTCTTCTTCTTGTCCATGATTATTATGTTTTTCTTTTGATTGGTTTCTTTTTTTTTCTGTTTTCTAGTTTGTGCCGTTCTATTACCTCATGTTGTGTTCGGCAGCGTTTTTTGCCATTTCGACAACATCAGGCGGAAGTTCCACCGGCAGTGGCTCTCCTTTGTGCTTTTCCGGATCGTAGAGCATAGCTGTACATACGCAGTACTTTCTGTTTGTACGTGCAAGAATGTCGCAATTTATGCAGCACGGGTTTTCAGGTGTTCCGCATCCGGCCCAATAAGCGTCATCTTGTGTGAGTTCTGCGAAAGTTACAGGCACATAACCCAGTTCTGTGTTTATTTTCATTACTGCAGACTGGCTGGTGAGTCCGAACAACTTGGCGTTAGGCCATCTGAGTCTGCTCAAAGTGAATGCCGTCTTCTTGATTCTTGTAGCAAGATGATGGTTGCGGAATTTCTCTACGACAATCAGTCCAGAGTTTGCAACGTATGTCTTGTTGCCCCAGCTTTCGATGTAGCAGAATCCTGCAAATTCCTCTTCAGGACCGGCCAAGGCAATTATGGCTTTGCGTTCTCTCATTTTGGTTGCGAGATATTCGTGTGTACGCGAAGCTATGCCCGAACCGCGTTTTTTTGCTGAGTCGGTAATGGTTGCCAGAATGATGTCTACGTATTTCTCGTGAGAGGCATCTGCAACTACAACCTTTATGTCATCATCTATTTCCATTTTCCTAGTTTTTTGCTATATCGTTTTTAAGTTTATTTTAAGCTTTAATCGTTTTCTTATTGCATGTGCATAAGCGGGTGCAGTGCGTCCGAAACGTCTTCCTGCGAAGCTCCCTCTGCCATGATAAGCATTATTGTGTCGTCTCCTGCAATAGTTCCGATTATTTCAGGAATGTTTCTGCTGTCAATGTCAGATGCCAGACTGCTTGCATATCCTGGTTTTGTCTTGACTACTGCAATGTTGCCGGAGAACTGAATGGAAGTAAATCCCCATCTGTTGTTTATTGGAGGACTTGAATACATCACACGTCTGTAGTTCTTTTGTTCCGGAATGATGTATGAATATCCACCGTTGGCTGTGGCTGTTTTTGCAACCTTGAGTTGCTTGAGGTCTCTTGACAGAGTAGCTTGTGTCAGCGTGTAACCCTCTTTTGACAGCTCGTCGAGCAGTTGTTCCTGACTGCCTATTTCTTTTCGTGAAATTATCTCACGTATAGTGCTTAGACGCGTGGATTTATTTTTCATATTGTATATTTATTCCTTTTGTGATGCAAAAATACTAAATATGCATGAATATACAATGATTGTACTACATTTTTATGCATAAAATGTTATAAATTTTCGATTTGCGGAATTTTATGCAAATATTCATACAAAAAACAGCTCCGCGACTCCATTTTTCGGAGAAGCAGAGCTGTGCATTATATTATGAAAAAATTAAAATTGGCGGAGTGAAAACGAACTTAGCTAAAAAATGAGTTGGGGATAGTGCGAATTATGAATTTTCACTCCGCCGCTAAGAGAAATTGTGCTATCAGTCGATTGTAATAAGTCCACGCTTTTTACATATCAAATCGGCATCATTTATAGTTATGTTCAGATTGTTCTCGTCGAGAATATTTATTCGGACTTTTTCCTTTGTTTTTTTAGATGTTGTTTCATTATTGTATGTGATATATAGGTCACCATTATATATGTCCCATTCTTTGAAAAGTAGATTTGACATATTTACAGGCGATATTGTGCCGTTATTGCAAAATCTGAAGCCTTCGCAGTCTTTTCCCTCTATCATCCATAGCCCTAACAGATTAGACAAGTTGATTGCTTTTGTCAGTTCGTGAAGTTTGTGATTTGCCGTAATGGCTAGAGTATCTTCGACTGTAAGTTTTCCATGAATTTTTTTGTTTTTGATGGCTTCTGTGTAGAAATATTTGTACTCTCTTCCAGTCTCTATTGATTTTGCATATAGAGTGTCATCTTTAATACGGCTTACGGATACTACAATTGTTGAATCTGGAGCTTCAACAGTAGCTTTGCGTTTTGCATCATCTGCTTTGCGTTTAACCACGTCGCCGTTGCATGAACAAGCGAATATTGTAACTGGAATTATTATATAAAAATATAATATCCTTTTCATGTAGTATGTTTTTAATAAAAGTAAGAGGGAATAGAGTTCCCTCATTAATCCCTCTTACTTCTTGTTTTTGTCATTTAGATTGAATCAGTTGTTACCGTTTCCGGAATCATTCTTGACAACTTTGACAGTAAATGGTTTGTATGATGTACAACCGAACTTGTCAACAACTTTGAGGTTGAACTTGATGTCTGTATCTCTTTGCATAGCAACAGTATTTGTTGTTGTTATCTTGATACCAGAGCCATCGCTTTCAACAGTTGCTACGTCAATCAACGCATTGTTGCTGTTGCCTGGTTCTGCAAATTCAACACTTACATTGTCAATTCTTACATCAGCAGCACTTCCGAAGAAGTTGATTTCTTTAGTTGTAGCTGTTGATGGATCCTGGCATGTAATACGGCTATCTCCGATTCTGAGTTCGCCTCCATTGTAGAGTACTGTCAGATTGTTCTCAAATTTAGCTTCTGCGTACTTGATAGGACTCTTGAATACGATATCAAATGCCTTGGTTGCTTCCCAAATGTTAGAGAAGTAGTATTCAATACCGCTTTCAAAGTTCTTGTATACAAATTCATCGACAACAGCCTGATTTGGCACAATCATATTGTAATCTCTAGGTGTTGGCAGCTGAGATGGCTGATAAGCACTGTTCTCTGGTCTAGTATAATCAGTTGGATCATTGAATCTTACATAGCAATCGTCAAATACTCGGAGTCTTTCAACTGCACCATTTATAGTGTTGGCGATAGAACCGTTGATGTCATAATAAGCATATCCAGCATTGCTTGGGTCATACTGAGCCCATGCTGTAGTCTGATTTCCGTTGAATGCGGCCTCAATAAGGACGATGTTGTTGTCATATTTTGTAGGACGATTCATTGTGAACTTGATATTTACAGTATTGACCTCGTTGTTCTGCTCATTGTAGAATACGACAGGTATAGTGTATGTCTTGCCATATTCAACAGCCGAAGGATCATAAGTAAGCGTCATCTTAGCTATGTCGTTTACATTTATGTTTTCCATGCTGCTGGTAACGCCGCTTATCATTACGTCCTTTACAACGTTATCCGCATTGTTGTAGAACTTGATATTCTTAAAGGCGTTGTTGGCCATCGAGTTGACATTGCCCTCAACCTTGACTTTTGTAGCATTTGAAACCCAAACGTTTCGTGCTGATGTCATACATGCAGTAGTATTGAACTTCGGATCTCCTTCAAACTCAACACGTGTCAATGTTGAAGTTGGTTCATTGCTCCATGCAAGAGTCTGTTCTGCAATCAGAACCTTTGTGAATATTACATTGAATTCCTTCTTGTAAATCGAACCGTCATAGTTCCATATATAATATGCGAATGTATATATAGCACCGTTTTCGATGTTCTTATTGATAAGAATCTTGTCAAAAGCCTCATTGTTTTCATCCAAAGCCTGATTGAGTCCGGCGTTTGCATTCATGGAATTAACAAGATTCTCGTCATTTGTTGTTGGAGTCTGCGATTTGCAGGCTTTTACACAAGTAAGGTATTTCATGTAAACCTTATCACCGGCTTTGGCTGGTGTTTCTCTTTCCGGTGACATAACCAGGTAGCCTCCAAGGTTCTCGTTTACACCTACTTTGAACTTAAGATCGCATCCGGTTCCACTTCCGGCTGGAGTTGTGCCGTCAACATACAATCCCTTGAGCTCAATGTCTTGATCTGTAAGATGGTCGGCTTCTACTGTATTAAGGCTTATTTCATATTTTGAATATACCTTATGTGTCTTTGTCTCCTTTTCAGTGGTACCATCTTCGTTTGTTTTATTGTTCGTAGTCTTGTATTCTGTTACTACGGCATATGCAACTTTATCGTTTGTCGCAGGAGCGTCAAACTTGTTGTTCTGGTCAAGTATAAGCTTTGCCTGATATAGACCGTTGCTTGATGCATTTTCGTTTTCAAGACCGGATCTTGTAATAGGAGTCTTTCTCTGAGACTGATCAAGTTCATCCAAACTCCATGCGTAGCTGTTGTTTGCTCCGTTGTTGGCAGATTCCCCAAGGCTGTTTTCCAGCATTAATGGAGTGTCTTCGAAGTTTACATTTGTAGGATTGATAGTCAGATAAAGATATCCTCCATTCCTTTCTACATTATATTGGTTCATTTCGAGTGTTGAAGCTCCAGATGCACCTTTGTAAGGGAAGTATACTTTATGGCTATTTGATTCGTAATAAATTTTACCGGCTTCACCAGGGTTTGTTGTATATCTGGTGACTTTTGCATAAACATTTTCTAACTGAGCCGTATCCTGCACAATGATGTTGGTTATCATGTTGGCAAGGTTTTGGCTAAGAATAAGCAGATTCTCGTTAATGCTTGCAATAGAATCGTTTATACTTGATATATTGTCTTCGTTTGCCTTGATTCTGCCTTCCAAAGCTTCAATTGTTCCTCCAGGATTTTCGCCGCTTCCATCTCCGTCACCACTTTCGCTTCCGAGCAATTCTTCAAGAGCTGCTTTCAGATATTCGATGTCGTCTTCTGCAACGTCTACTCTTCCTGAAAGACTTGTCAGGTCGGTTGTTATACCGTTAACCTTGAGTTCGAGTCCATCTATTTCTCCGTTTACTCCATTAATGGCATCATTCAGATCTGAAGCGAAGTCTGCTTTCAACTGATTGATCTCTCCTTCAAGATTGCTGTACTGAGTCTTGAGGGTTGTGATATCTATATTTACATTATCAATCTGATCCTGAAGCTCTTTCTTGGCTCCGTTTACAAGGCTTTCTGCGTAAAGCTGTGCAGCTGCAAGATTGTCAGCAACAGATTTCTTTAGTTCTTCTATGTCTTTCTGAGTTGTTTCGATAGAAGTTTGGTTTGCTTCTATGAGTTTCCTGAGTTCTTCATCCTCGTTGCCAAGGGCCTGAAGAGCCTTCTCGTTGTCTGCCTTTACCTGTGCAAGAGCTGCTTCCTGAGCCTCGATGTCGGCTTTGTTCTGGTTGGCAGTAGCCAATATGTCTGAAATCTGTTCGCCGAAGATAGTAATCTGCGAATTGAGCGTTTCTTTGATCTTTCCAAGATCAGTGCTGAGTTTTTCAATTTCAGCCTTGTTTTCTGCTGCAGTCTGTGATGCTTGTTCTGCAAGTGCGTATGCCTTGTCTGCCTGAGCCTGAGCTGCCTCTATACCGCTAGTGAGAGTCTTGTCGGCTTCAAGAAGAGACGATACGGTTTTCCCCTGCTCGTCGATGATCTTGTTTGCTGCATCGAGCGATGCCTGAAGTTCACTCTTAGCCTGTTCTACAGCATTCTGTGCAGCTGCAATAGCTGCAGTCTGAGCCTCTGCTGCCTGAATGTCAGCATATCCTTTGGCATCGTTGGTCGCATTTTCGATAGCTGTGTTCAGAGCGGCGTCAGCAGCCTTGTAAGCCTCCTCGAGTGCAGGAATCTGGCTTTCCAGAGATGTTATCTCCTTCTGTACGTTGGCAACCTTCTCGTCTATGAGAGAAGTAAGGTCCTCGGCGCTTGTCGTAATTTCTGTCTGAAGGTTGTCGATGTCGTCGTCATAGTCCTTACAAGACTGCACTACGCTTGTCGAAGCCGCAATGAGTGCTCCGAACAAGATTGCATTTACAAACTTTCTTTTCATGTTTAAATTAATTAAAAAAACTATTACAATATGTACCACTATTTATCCCCTCAAGATGTGCTTCAATACACCTCTCGGGAAGAGGTGTATTGATTTGAATGACTTTTTATTTGGTATATGAGGACTATAGCTTTTTGATGTGTGATATTGTGTTTATGGGGATAAAAAATAATTGGGTATAATGTTTTTTTAAGGTTATGGGGTTCCTGAAAGGGTGTTTTTCTGGCGCTATGGCGCATGAAGTTTAAGTATATCAATTTTCTGCAATTGATATACCGCCTCGTCGTATCCGTATGTCCGGTTCTTGTGTTCTAAATCTGTGCTTTTTCTAATAAAGCATACTTTTTTCTAAAATTATCAGACTTTTTCCGCTTCATTTCTTTGTTGAAGTGAAAAATATGCCTACATTTGCCGTCAGTTAGATTCCCTCTCTTCCCGAGAGGTTTTTTTATGCCCGAAAATCTTGTTCTCCTTGTAATTTTTATACCTGTATTTGTGTTTATGCCTGTTGCAGTATTTTGTTTTCTGCTGTTTAAGGATATTTTCCGCAATTACGGAGCAGGCATCATCAATTTCTTCGTTGCTTATCGAACGCAAATATATCATAGTCGTTTTTTCGGACGTATGTCCCATGCCTGCGCTGATAATCTTCATTGAAATGTTCAGCTCGTATGCAATTGTGGCCCAGCTGTGGCGTGCCGCATACGATGTCAATCGGTTTTTCAGATTTGCATGTTCTGCAATCTGCCGAAGGGCGTGATTGTATTTGTGTATGGCTGTGTCGTATTCTCGTGGGTTGTACACATCGCTTATTATAGGGAAAATGCGTTCTGAGCCTTTTTGATGGTATTTTTGGATGATTTCTCCCATAAGCCGGTCGATTTTCACTGTAAGTTTCTGACCTGTCTTGCTTCGATGGTATACAATGTTGCCCCCGACAATATTGCTTACTTTCAGTTTTGCAATGTCGACGAACGACATGCCTCGTGCGAGGAAACTGAAAAAGAAAATGTCGCGGTAGAATTCCAGACGCGGATTTCTGCTGAAATCAAGTTGTATTATGGCTGTGAGAGTGGCTCTGTTGAGTGCTCGTTTCTGTGTCTTGTCCACTCCTGTGTAAACTTTCCTGAATGGTTTGCGATCTGCTGTCATGTCTTCCTCAACAGCCATATTGTATGTTGCTCTCAGGCATCTTATATATGCCGAGCTGGCATTTCGCGTGATTTGTCTTGTGTTTAGAAGGTAAAATTCGTACTTCTGCATAAGCAGATGGTCGATATCTCCAATTTCGATGTCGTCAGTTCCGGTATACAGTGAAAGGAATGTACTGAATGAACGAAAGGCACTGACATAATTTCCTGCAGTCTTATACTTTCCTATATGATTTTTGTGGACTGCTATATCTTTCATGAACTCTATAAAATGCATAATAATCAATTGTGACATTTATAGGGTATACACTACGTACAGTCAGACAAAGCGACAGTATGCCTTTTGTCTGTATCAATATATATTTGTTAGCCAAATTCTGTTTCGCAGTTGCACCCCGGTTGTTGTTTATTAAATTCCCCCTCACTTGACTTTCTGCAAGTCACAATAAATAGATGGATACACATTTTACATTGCGCAAATATTGTCAAAAAATATATGGCATGAAAGATGTGACGTGTTTTTTGTGACTTTTATTTGTCAAAAGTGTTCTTCACGGCGAAAATTCTTCGTCGCTGTAAGGTGTATTTGGCATTTCTCTGCAGAGCAGAATGAAATGTGAGCCTATATCAGATTGATTGCGAGGGCTCGTAAAGAAATTTGTACGCGCTCGCGATATTTGCTGCGGGCGCTCACAGTTTAAGCTTTGGAATACATCCTCAGCTGTGTTTTATATATCCCCTTGTCAATTTATATATTATTATCCCAAAAGGTGGTAATTACACACAATCAACAGTAATAAAACCGGCACAAAAAAACATGACTGCCGGTGTTTGTATGTTTCACCGTGCAGTCATGCTGTATCTAAAGGCCTGATTCTTGAGGCCTTCTGTTGTCCTGATCTAAGGTCTGTGCAGTTCTTTTCGAGCTGTACATGCATCAGTCGTTGAAATAATAAAGGAATGTTGCAATGCCTTCAAGAGCCTTTTTGCCTGTTTCCTTGATTTCAATTCTGAATTTTATTTCAGCCTTGCATGTTCCTCTCAGATTTGTTATGGACTGAAGGGTAGTTACAAGTCTTACACTGTTTCCTGTTATTACCGGTTGTCCGAACTTCATCTTGTCCATACCATAATTCACCATCATCTTCAGATTGTTCACCTGTATGATCTGATTCCACATGTGTGGCAAGAGCGACAGTGTGAGGTATCCATGTGCTATGGTTGATTTGTAAGGGCTTTCAGCCTTTGCTCTTTCCACATCGACATGTATCCACTGGTCGTCCAGTGTAGCGTCGGCAAATTTGTTTATTCTGTCTTGGTCAACTGTAACCCACTCAGATGTGCCAAGCTCTTGTCCGAGGTGTGCCTCGAACTCTTCATAGGAATTGATGATCAGCTTTTCCATGTTGTTTTTCCTTCTGCTATTTTTATAATGTTTCGGTATGCAAAAGCAAATATAGGTAATTTTTCCGATGCGGCAAGTAAGGCTGTTACCATTTTGGCCTTAACAACATCCTAAAAGTACAATTGCATAATGCTTTAGAGCAGTTCCGGGAGTTCGTAGAGCTTTGTGCTGTTGGAGCCTTTAATGAGTATGGTCATGTCTTTGGGACTTTGAGCCTTTATGGCATCCTTTACTTCGTCTACATTGTCGAACGTTCTGAAATTGTCAGGATGTTTTGTTTCTTTGAACATATTTCCAACCAGCCATACTGTTTCAACTCCGCATTCCTGAAGTGTATCTACAACTTTCTGATGTTCGGCCTTACCGTATTCGCCTAGTTCCTTCATGTCTCCAAGTATGCACATTTTGTGTTCTGCCTTCATGTTCTTGAAATTGTTCAATGAAGCCCCCATACTTGTAGGGTTGGCGTTGTACGTGTCGATTATCAGAATGTTGCTGGCTGTTTCTTTCAGCTGCGAGCGGTTGTTTGACGGCACATATTCTTCTATAGCCTTTGTTGCATCTTCATCCTTGACACCGAAGTATGTTCCGATGGTTACTGCCGCGAGAGCATTGTCGAGATTGTATGCTCCGATGAGATGTGTCTGCACATCGTTCCATTCGTGTCCATGGCGTTTCCATCTGAATGACATGTATGGTGTCGGATTTTCGGTCAATGCACCGTTTACAGCCAATGCGTTGTCGTCTGCCTGACCGTATGCCACTGCGTTCAGATCGCGCGAAATGGCAAGCAGGTGCGGGTTGTCGTTGTTTATGAATATTGTGCAGTTGCCTTTCTGGCGCAGATAATCGTAGAGCTCGCCTTTTGTTCTTACAACTCCCTCGAACGAACCGAAGCCGAGAAGATGCGCCTTGCCGACATTGGTGATTATTCCGTAGTCTGGGTCAGCAATGTTCACCAACGTTTTGATTTCGCCGGGGTGATTTGCTCCCATTTCGATTACTGCAATTTCGTGTTCCTTGCGCAGACGCAACAGTGTCAGCGGTACGCCTATATGGTTGTTGAAATTGCCTTGTGTATAAAGAACATTGTATTTTCTGGAGAGTACTGAAGCGATGAGCTCTTTGGTTGTTGTCTTGCCGTTTGTGCCGGTAATTGCAATAACTTTTGTCTTGAGGGTACGTCTGTGAAGATTGGCCAGTTTCTGCAAGGTTGCCAAAGTATCGTCAACCTTTATAATACCGTTGCCTTGTTCCACGTCGGGACTGTCTACAACCGCATATTTGCATCCGGACTCTATTGCTTTGGAGGCAAATTTGTTTCCGTCAAAAGTATCTCCTTTCAATGCAAAAAATATAGAATCCTTCGGACAGTTTCTGCTGTCGGTTGTGATGACCGGATTCTGCAGAAATATTTTATACAATTCCTTAATATCCATATCTGTATATATGTTTATGAACTTCTGTTTTGCTTTTTGACGTGCAAAGTTAAGAGAAAAACATCAAACATGTTCTCAAAGTCAATATTTGTAACTACTTTTGCACGTACACAGCGGAATGGGCCGCTTTGACGATAACCCTGATTTGACAATGGAAAACTTGCACGACTACAGCATAAACATCGGCGGAAAATTGATGGACTTGTCTGAGCCCAAGGTGATGGGAATTCTTAATGTGACACCTGATTCTTTCTATGGTGCAAGCCGTATGGTTTCAGACGACGAGATTGCGGCGCGTACTGCGCAGATTCTTGATGAAGGTGCGTCGATAATAGATATTGGGGCTTACTCTTCTCGTCCTGGTGCCGCGGATGTGCCCGAAGAAGAAGAGATGCGCAGGCTTCGAAGTGGATTGTCTATCATACGCAGAATTGATCCGGATGCAGTTGTTTCTGTAGACACGTTCAGGGCTGATGTTGCCCGCATGTGCGTTGAAGAATTCGGCGTGGCGATAATCAACGACATATCTGCTGGAGAGCTTGATCCGGAAATGTTCAGAACTGTAGCGTCGCTTGGTGTTCCTTATATAATGATGCACATGCGCGGAACTCCTCAAAACATGCAGGATGCACCGACTTACAGCAACTTGATGAAAGATATGCTCATGTATTTTGCTGATCGTATACAGAGGATGCGCGACATGGGACAGAAAGATATTATCGTAGATCCAGGCTTCGGTTTCGGCAAGACATTGGAACATAATTATGAGTTGATGAACAATCTTGAGAAGTTGAATGTTCTAGAGTTGCCTATTCTTGTAGGCATATCGAGAAAAAGCATGATCTACAGGCTTTTGTCGACTTCTGCAGACGATGCTCTCAACGGAACCAGCATACTAAATACCATCGCGCTTATGAAAGGGGCATCTATTCTCAGGGTGCACGATGTAAAGGAGTGTGTGGAATGTGTCAAGATTGTTGAAGCAATGAAGAAGTCTTAGTACACATCTGCAATTTTATTTTCAAAAAAAGTACAGCATGCCATTTGAATTCGGAATAAAGGATATTATAGACATTTTGAGTGTCGCAGTCCTGTTGTATTACGTATATAAACTGATGAGGGACTCCGGTTCACTCAATGTGTTCTACGGCATACTTGTTTTTGCCGGTCTGTGGATCGTTGTGTCGCAGATGCTGGAGATGCGTCTTATGGGATCAATTTTCGACAAATTGGTCAGTGTCGGAGTTCTGGCAATGATAATTCTGTTTCAGGAGGATATCCGGCGTTTTTTTCTCACTTTGGGATCTCATAGACGATTGAATGTGATTGCCCGCATGTTTTTTAAGGACAGTAAGGACAGCGAGAACGATAAAGAGGTTATGCCTATCGTAATGGCATGTATGAACATGAGCAAAAACAAGGTTGGTGCTCTCATCGTTATAGAGAGGTCTATGTCGTTGCTCGACATTGTACGTTCCGGTGAAACGATTGATGCCAACATCAATCAGCTTCTGATTGAGAACATCTTTTTCAAGAACAGTCCGCTTCATGATGGTGCCATGCTTATCAGAAACAACAGAATTGCGGCGGCTGGATGTATACTGCCGGTATCGCATAGTCAGAATATACCCAAAGAGTTGGGGCTGAGACATCGTGCCGCACTAGGCATAACACAGGAAAGCGATGCGGTAGCCGTTATTGTGTCGGAAGAGACCGGAGGCATATCTGTAGCCCAAAAAGGTGAATTCCATCTGAGACTCTCACCAGAACAGCTTGAAAAATATCTTGTGGATGCCATCAGCTGAAAAGGAATGGAAAGAAAGTTTGGCTGAATAAGTATCTTTTTCTTCTTATTTCAAAATACTTGTGGTAACTTTGCCTTTGCATAGAAATTCAGTTTATTTAAATATATTAAATATATGGACATTATAGAAGGTATTATTGAACGCGCCAAAGCTGACAAACAGCGTATCGTGTTGCCTGAAGGTACTGAGGAACGCACACTTACTGCGGCCGATCGTGCCCTTGCAGATGGAATTGCAGATCTTATCATTATCGGCAATCCGGGTGAAATAAAGGCTCTTGCAGAAAAGCTTAATCTGAAAAATATCGACAAGGCTGTGATCATCGATCCTGAAAATCACGACAAGAAAGAAGAATATGCACAGCTTCTGTTTGAGCTCCGCAAGAAAAAAGGAATGACTATCGAAGAGGCGCGTCAGAAAGTACTTGACCCTCTGTATCTTGGATGTCTCATAATTAAGAACGGCGATGCTGACGGACAGTTGGCCGGTGCACGCAACACTACAGGCAATGTGCTTCGCCCTGCTCTTCAGATCATAAAGACAGCTCCTGGCATAACTTGTGTATCTGGAGGTATGATACTTTTCACTCAGGCTCCTGAGTACGGCGAAAACGGTGTTCTCGTAGTTGGTGATGTTGCTGTTACTCCAGTTCCAGATGCTGCTCAGCTCGGACAGATTGCAGTATGCACTGCAGGAACAGCAAAGGCTGTAGCCGGTTTTGAATCTCCACGTGTAGCAATGCTCAGCTTCTCAACTAAGGGTAGTGCAAAGCATGAGGTTGTCGACAAGGTTGTTGAGGCTGTGAAGGTTGCAAAGGAACTTGATCCGGAACTTAAAGTTGACGGAGAACTTCAGGCTGACGCTGCACTTGTTCCTTCTGTAGGTGCAAGCAAGGCTCCAGGTTCAGAAATAGCAGGAAAGGCAAACGTGCTGGTATTCCCTAATCTGGAAGTGGGCAATATATCTTACAAGCTTGTTCAGAGACTTGGACATGCTGAAGCCATCGGACCTATCCTTCAGGGTATTGCACGTCCTGTAAACGATCTCAGCCGCGGTTGCTCTGTTGATGATGTATACAAGATGATAGCAGTAACTGCCAACCAGGCAATAGCAGCAAAGAAAAACTGATAGACAACTAAACTGGACACTATATTTTTATTCGTATATATGATATTTAACCGGCAGATTGATCATTTGCATATTCCAAAAGAAATGCTGAAGGACTGATCTGCCGGTTTTTTGCCGTATAAATAGGAATACAACAATAATAAATATAAAAACGATATGAAGATTCTTGTATTGAATTGCGGGAGCTCGTCAATCAAATATGCTCTCTACAACATGGATGACAAGTCTGTCATCGTTTCTGGCGGAATCGAGAAAATAGGCTTGCCAGACTCTTTCCTTAAAATCAAGTTCGCTGACGGACATAAGGTTCAGATAAGCGAACCGATACCTGAACATACAAAAGGCGTACAGTTCATATTGCGCACTCTTACAGATGGTGATAATGCTGTAGCTAAGGACCTTCACGAAATCAATGCAGTTGGTCATCGTATGGTGCACGGTGGTGAGAAGTTCAACAAGAGCGTTCTTATTACTGATGCTGTGATGAGAGATTTTGATGCATGCAATGATCTGGCTCCTCTGCACAACCCTGCAAACGAAAAAGGTATCAATGCTATCAAGGAACTTCTTCCTGAGGTTCCTCAGGTTGGAGTTTTTGATACTGCTTTCCATCAGACAATGCCTGATTATGCATATATGTATGCTGTTCCGTACGATCTTTATGAAAAATACGGTGTCCGCAGATACGGATTCCATGGAACAAGCCACAGATATGTGTCACAGCGTGTATGCGAATATCTTGGCATTAAACCTGAAGGAACAAAGATAATTACATGCCACATCGGAAACGGTGCATCAATTGCCGCTATAAAAGACGGCAAGTGTGTTGATACATCAATGGGACTCACACCGCTTGAAGGACTCGTTATGGGAACTCGTTCCGGAGATATTGATGCCGGTGCGGTAACTTTCATAATGGAAAAGACAGGTCTTGACTACAAGGGCATCAGCGATCTCCTCAACAAGAAGTCTGGACTTGCTGGAGTTTCTGGCATATCAAATGACCTCAGAGACATTCTTGCAGGTGTTGAGAAAGGCGATATGAGAGCACGTATTGCAAAGGACATGTATGTTTACAGAATAAAGAAATACATCGGTTCTTACGCTGCTGCAATGGGTGGTGTAGATGTTGTTCTTTTCACTGGAGGTGCTGGAGAAAATCAGTGGGAAGTACGTGAAGGAGCAACTGCAGGTCTTGAATTCATGGGTATTAAGGTTGATGCAGACAAGAACAAGTCTTGCCGCGCAACAGAAGCTATAATCTCAACCGATGATTCAAAGGTTAAGGTTTGCGTAATACCTACAGACGAGGAATTGATGATTGCAACCGACACATTCAACATTGTAAACGGAAAATAATAATTCATCAATTTACGCATCAGAAACTACTGGTGTAGATTATTGAGCCGTAGCGTCCATTGAGGCCCGCTACGGCTCTTTTTTTGTTCTAATAGACTGCATTTGAATTATTAGGGATGCTGTAAAAGCAAATTGGCTTCAAAAGGCTATATGGGTACCTTTTGAAGCCAATTGTAATGTTTGTCAGGATTGCTTATAATTTTGTTTCACCTTCTATGTAGTTTTCCATGAACATGTGTTCGCCATCGAAAACTGCGTATGTAAATAGGCTTATCCATTCGCCCATAAGCATTACACGGCTGTCTTTGTTGAGAATTAGGTCGAGTTCGATATGCCTGTGCCCGAACATGAAGTAGTTTATGCTTGGATGGGTCTTCAGATAATCTTTTGCGAAAAGTACAAGTCCTTCTTCGTTTTCTCCTTTATATGGAGGTTCTCCACCGTCTTCGCGCTTCATTCTGCTGTGCTTTGCCCATTTGAGGCCAAAAGGAATGAATAGGTGAGGATGAATCATTTGTGCCAGTCTCTTGAGCGTACGGCTCTTGAAACATGCAAACAGAAATTCGGTTTTCCAATTGTGGTCCTGATAGTCCAGGCCGTCACCGTGGGCTATGAAGAACTCTTTTCCGCAGATCTCGCACGTGTAAGGTTCTTTATGAAGAATTACACCGCATTCGTTCTTCAGATAATCTCCACACCATTGATCGTGGTTGCCTTGGAAGAAGTGTACTTCCACTCCTCTGTCTGTCAATTCACTTATTTTTCCCAGAAATCTTGTGTATCCCTTGGGTACCACGTCGGCATATTCGAACCAGAAATCAAACATGTCTCCCAGCATGTAGATTGCTTCGGCCTTATCCTTGATGGCGTCAAGGAAGTTCACAAGCCTGCGTTCTTGAGTTCTTCTGTGCTTGATTGCCAGCGAACCAAGATGTGCATCTGATATGAAGTATATATTTTTCATCCTGATATGTTTTTAGTGTGGTTGTCTTGTCTTTTATGTATTCTTGGTGGAATCAGATGAATCCGAGATCCAGTTTGGCTTCCTCGCTCATCATATCCTTTGTCCATTCCGGCTCAAAGACAATGTTTACGTTTGTAGATTTTACTTCTTTGATGGAATTTACTTTCTGGTGTATGTCTTCAATGATGAAATCAGCTGCCGGACAGTTTGGCGCCGTCAATGTCATATCGATATTAACGTCGAAATCGTCAGTCACATCAATCTTGTATATAAGTCCAAGGTCGTATACATTAACTGGTATTTCTGGGTCGAAAACTGTTTTCAGCATTTCTACCACTTTCTGTTCTATATTGAATTTCTCATCCATATCAATAATATATTTTATATGTTGCTACTATAATTTGCCTTCATCGGCAAAGCTGTAATATGATCCGTCGGTCACGATAATGTGGTCGAGCATCTGTATGTTCATTATCCTGCATGCCTCTTTGATTCTGGCTGTCAGTCTTATGTCGTCTGTGCTCGGACGAAGCGATCCGGAAGGGTGGTTATGCACTGCAATCAATGCCGTCGCGTTTGCCATAATTGCCTCTTTGAGAATCAGACGCAGGTCTACAGATGTTTCCGTGAGTCCGCCTGTGCTTATCCTTTTAGGCATTATCAGCCTGGAATTGTTGTTCAGCAGCAGTATCCAGAACTCTTCTCTGTATAGATCCTGCATTCTTGGGCGCATGTACTCGTATACTTTGTCGGACGAGTTCAGGCATTCAAGCTCTGAGGCCTTTTCCATCGCTCTTCGTCGACCAATTTCCGCTGCGGCCTTGATGGTTATGGCTTTTGCCTCGCCTATGCCCTTATATTTCATCAGGTCTTCGATTGTCATCCGACTCAATCTGCTAAGTTTGTTTCCGCAGTCATTGAGGATGTCGCGCATCAGTTCTACTGCTGATTTCTCGGCATTTCCTGAACCGATTAGTATTGCCAGCAGTTCTGCATTTGTCAATGCTTCTTCACCTCTGAGCATCATCTTTTCGCGTGGCCTGTCGTCGATGGCCCACTCTTTGATGCTGAGTTTCGTTTCGGAATCAGTCATAGAAGTTCTTTTCGTATGCGGAGAATTCTCCCTTCTTCATTATACATCTTTGCCACCATGCCTTTATGAATCCCAATCCATATCCGAATAGCTGTACGAAAGCCGCTTCTGTAGCCATAAAACCAATAATGGCGCTTTTGTTCTGTATGCTGGCATCGATGAATACCATAAGTATGTATAGGAGTATAGGCATCAGCGGAACGGTGTACCATTGTATTGTTGTCTGTCCCAGCTGGAATCCTCCGTGAACGGTAAATTCCATTACAAGAGCGGCTATCAGCAGTAATATTACTCCTACGGTAAATACTGCCGGCAACAGATGTACTATTTTTAGCGATTCTGGATATTTCTTGTAAAGATTTATTCTTGCAATTCCGGAGTTGAAAACCTGCTTGAAGAATTTGTCGAAATCGGTTCGTCTTTTATGCCATACCCATGCCTCCGGAAACAGACGGCATTTGTATCCGCCTTTGAATATGCGTATGCTGAAGTCTATGTCTTCACCGAATCTCATTTTAGAGAAGCCCCCCAGATCGTTGTATACCTTTCTGCGTACACCCATATTGAATGAGCGTGGATAAAACTTGTCCAGTTTCTTTTTTCCACCGCGTATTCCTCCTGTTGTAAAGAAGGATGTCATGGAATAGCTGATGGCTTTTTGTACATTGGTAAAAGAGTCATGTGCCCTGTCCGGTCCACCGAAGGCATCGCACGGAGATTGCTGCAGTTCTTTTTCAACTGCTTCCAGATATCCGTCAGGCAATACACAGTCAGAGTCAAGAATTATAACATATTCCCCTGAACTATGATCTACACCGAAGTTTCTTGACGGCCCAGGTCCGGAGTTTGGCTTCTTGAAATATTTTATGTCGAGACGCTCCTGATATTTGTCCGACGCCTCTTTGCATGTCACAGTCGAGCCGTCTTCCACTATTACCACTTCAAAATCCTTGAAAGTCTGTTTGGCCAGGCTTTGGAGCAGTTCTTCGACCTCATCAGGCCTATTGTATACAGGTATGATTATAGAATATTTCATTTCTCTTTGTCTATTGTGTCTCGGCACATGTCAGCTAGGTGCTGTACAGTTATGCCGTTGATGTTCTTTTTTATATGTGCAAAGGAATAAAAAAAAGGTGAAAACTGCAACAGGCAAAAAGCATGAGTTGGTGCTATTCGAAGTAGAATGATACGACTATCATCTTTGATTTTGCTTTGTTGAGCGATTCCGTGAATATGAGCATGCTGTCGTCTGTCAGGTCGTCTCTTTTTTTCTTGAGTACATTGGTCAGGCCATAGCAGAATTTTATTTCAGGGATAAACTTGAAGAATGGCAGATAGAAATCACATCCCAGTCCGACTTCAAGGTATACATCAAACGTTTTCAGCAATACCTGCTTTTGTTTCTTTACTGTGAGGTCTAACATGGGATTCACACCGCACATCATGTAAGGCCTGTAATTGTTGAAGCGCTCAGCACTGAATTTCAAGTCTATAGGTAGTGATATGTAAGTCGACTTTATTGTCTGCCTCTGCACGTCTCCATTGAGCGCATTGCGGAATGTCACTGTTTTGTTGCCGAAGTGCATTGTCGGTATGGCTCGAAGTGCCAGATGCTTGGTCAGATACAACTCTCCCAATATGCCGACGCTGAATCCTGGGTCGTATGAGCCCACATCTGCGTACCACTGATTGCCGTTTTCGTCTATATATCCATTGTTTTCGAATTCAAGATCCTGCATGTGTATTCCGGCCATGAATCCATAATGCAGTCTTCTCTGGTCAATGTACGGTCGGTTTTGCACGACTCTTGTTTGTGCCGTGGCTGTCAATATGGTCAATGCCCATATTACGAACAATATTATAGAATGTTTTGCATGCATGTTTATTCGGCTCTTTGTCGTAGATTCTGACAAGCGTTGTGTATTTGTAAATAACGTTTTTCCCGTCAGATTATTATGTTTCTGGAGCCCATATTGCACCGGTGCCCCGTAAATGTCAAGACAAAGATAATTCTTTTATCGGTACTCTTGTTCATGTTCGGTAAAAACAAGACTCTATATGTCTGCGCCTCTGCTTTATCTGTATAATAAATGAATAATTTTCCTGCCTGCGGCATATCCAATATCATTAATTTATTATATCTTTGCCGGAGTTTTAGAAAAGTTTATTAATTAAAAATCAAAGAAAAATGGCTTACGTAATTAGTGACGATTGTGTAATGTGCGGAAGTTGTGCCGCTGAGTGCCCATCAGGAGCTATCTCTGAGGGTGATGGAAAGTATGTTATCGATGCAAATGCATGCGTTGATTGCGGTACTTGCGAAGGTGTTTGTCCTGCTGGTGCAATTTCAGCTGGAGAATAATTCCGCGAGAAAGAGTAGATATCGAGGACAGTTTCCTTTTGGAGACTGTCCTTTTTTATGTCTGGTAGTATACAAAAATGAGGAGTGAAACATCGTGTTTCAACTCCTCATTTTTTTATTCAAACAACTGTATGTCTCGATTATTTCAGGCGAGCAACAGTTTCTTTGATTCTTTTCATTGCTTCAACAATGTTTTCGTCGCTTGTAGCATAGCTCATGCGGAAACATTCAGGGCTTCCGAATGCATCACCTCCTACAGTTGCAACATGTCCTACTTCGAGAAGGTACATTGCGAAGTCTGTAGAATTGTTGATTACGCGGTCGCCGTCTTTCTTTCCGAAGTAGTAAGAGCACTTAGGGAAGAGGTAGAATGCTCCGTGCGGTTCGTTTACTTCGAATCCAGGTATTTCCTTTGCCAGTTTAACGATGAGGTTCTTGCGGCGCTCAAAGGCCTTGCGCATATCTTCAACACACTGCTGGTCGCCTGTGTATGCAGCTTCAGCAGCTTTCTGGCTTACAGAGCAAGGTCCGCTGGTGTACTGTCCCTGAAGTTTGTTGCATCCTTTGACAATCCATTCCGGTGCAGCGATGAAACCTATACGCCATCCTGTCATTGCATATGCCTTTGATACACCGTTTATGATTACAACTCTGTCCTTGATGTTGTCAAACTGTGCCATTGAAGCATGTTTGCCTACATAGTTTATGTGTTCGTAGATTTCGTCTGCAAGTACGATTACGCGCTCATGCTTGAGAAGTACATTCTTGAGAGCCTCGAGTTCTTCAGTGCTGTATACAGAACCTGTAGGGTTTGATGGAGAGCAGAGAATGAGTGCACGAGTTTTAGGTGTGATGGCTGCTTCGAGCTGTTCTGGAGTAATCTTGAAATCCTGTTCGATAGGAGCTTCAATTATTACAGGTTCTCCATCAGCCAGTTTTACCATCTGAGGGTAGCTTACCCAGTAAGGAGCAGGTATTATCACCTCGTCTCCAGAGTTGATGAGAGCCATGATGGCGTTGCATACAGACTGCTTTGCACCGTTAGAGCAGAGAATCTGCGAAGGTTTGTAATCCAATCCGTTTTCATTCTTGAGCTTTGCAACGATAGCATTCTTCAGATCTGGGTATCCAGGAACTGGAGAGTATCTAGAATAGTTCTCATCTATAGCCTTTTTTGCAGCTTCTTTGATGTGGTCAGGTGTGTTGAAGTCAGGTTCACCAACGCTGAGGTTGATAACATCCACTCCCTGTGCTTTAAGTTCACTGCTTTTCTGTGACATTGCCAAAGTTGCTGATGGCGAAAGTCTGTTGAGACGGTCAGATAAATTTTCCATGTACAAAATCTTTATGTGAATAAACTTATTGTTGTCTTGTTATGAATGTTGCTCGTCCGCATCATTTGTTGAAATGAAGCGTGTGTCCCATTCTGTCTTTTTTGGTTCTCAGATAGCGCTCGTTATATTCGTTGGGAGTTATTTCTATAGGAACATTCTCAACGATTTCAAGTCCGTATCCTTCGAGTCCGACTCTCTTGACTGGATTGTTTGTCAGCAGGCGGATTTTTCCTACGCCAAGTTCTCGCAGAATCTGTGCGCCTACGCCGTAATCTCTTTCGTCAGGGTCGAATCCGAGATGTATGTTTGCATCTACTGTGTCGTATCCTTCTTCCTGAAGCTTGTATGCGGCAATCTTGTTCATCAGACCGATTCCGCGTCCTTCCTGATTGAGGTATACAATGACACCTTTTCCTGCCTTGTCTATCTGTTCCATTGACTTGTGGAGCTGATCGCCGCAGTCGCATCTCTTGCTTCCGAATATATCACCGGTCATGCATGATGAGTGCATTCTGACGAGTATAGGCTCATCCTTGGACCATGTACCCTTGAACAAGGCAATATGTTCCAGACCGTTTGATTTCTGTCTGAAAGGAATAATTCTGAAGTGTCCGTGGTCAGTAGGAAGGTCTGCCTCCACGCCTTTTTCCACGAGCGATTCTCTCTGAAGTCTGTAAGCTATGAGATCCTTTATCTGTATGAGCTTCATGTCGAATTTCTTAGCTACTTCCTGCAGTTCCGGCATGCGTGCCATAGTGCCGTCAGGGTTCAGAATCTCGATCAGTGCGGCTGCAGGTCTCATTCCGGCCAGACGTGCAAGGTCGATGGCTGCTTCTGTATGTCCGGCGCGTCTCAGCACACCCTTGTCCTGTGCGTAGAGAGGGTTGATGTGTCCCGGATGTCCGAATGTGCTTGGCTTCGATTCTGGATCAGCCAGAGCCTTAATGGTTTCTGCGCGGTCGTGTGCCGAAACACCTGTTGTACATCCTTCAAGCTTGTCTACCGTTATAGTGAACGGTGTACCGAGCATTGAAGTATTGTCGTCCACCTGATGAGGCAGTTCAAGCTCTTTGCATCTTGATATGGTTATCGGTGCACACAGCACCCCGCGCCCTTCCCTGAGCATGAAGTTCACCTTTTCAGGTGTTATGGTCTCTGCCGGTGTGATGAAGTCTCCTTCGTTTTCGCGGTCTTCATCGTCCACAACTATAACCAGCTTGCCTTCCTTGAAATCAGCAATGGCTTCTTCGATAGTGTTGAATTTGAAATTTCCCATATCTGCTAATCTAAAAAGTTAGTCTTTATTGTTCGTTTCTTTTTTGTTGTACGTCAGCAGAATTCCTGCTTTTATCTATGCGTTGTTTGTTGCAGTGTTCATATTTTCACCGGCAAGAATACTGGTACGTTCCCTCAGTTTTGTACATGTACTGTTGATTTTTCTGAGGTCCTTTCTGAGTCTGAGTCTGAATCTTCCTACTCTGAAAAGCAGTATCAGTCCGATTGGAAATATTATTCCTGCAGCCTTGTTAAGCTTTTTGCTCTTGAATGGAGCTGTATGTGCATGTATGTCTAGTATCGGTAGATAATTGAGCAGCATCAGTATGCTCTTGTCTTTGCTGTTGGACAGTGTCCTTACAATATATTCCAGTTCATCGCTTATTCGTTCAATCTCTTCGTCCTGATCTATCTTGAAAAATAGTCTGATGTAGCTAGGGAATTTCTTCAGGTTGTTCCGTTTTGTATAGCTCTTGCAGCTTGCTGTTATGTAGTCAAGATGCTTGGTCATCTTTTCATAGTCAGGGTCGTTGATGATGACCTCTTTCCTGGCAATGTGGCGCTGCTGTCTTATTCCGAATACCTTCTTGAAGAACGAAACGTATGCATCCATGTTGAATACGGCAGAGTCGTTGTTCGATTTTACAGTAAACAGAAGACCCAGCGGAGCCAGCACTATAGTGCTTATCCACATACCCAGCCATACAGGTATCGAACCTTCTCTTGCAAGCTTGAGTCCTGCGGTGTTGATGATGTAATATACGATGAATATCAAGACTGAAACTACAACAGGCAATCCAAGTCCGCCCTTTCTTATTATGGCGCCTAGAGGTGCGCCGATGAAGAAGAATACCAGACATGCCAGTGACATTGTAATCATCTGGTGGATCTGAATCCAGTGTCTTCTTATCTGTCCGTCACCATTCTCCATGCTGTAGCTCTTGAACTCTGTGTCCATCTGCTGAGCATTGATTTTCTGCGAAGCATCCCTCAGCACGCTTAATTTTGCTGAAGCCGGCATTTTGCTGAACGCACTGTCTAGCATCACCTTCTCAATGCGTCCCTGTTTCTTTTCTGACTCGTGCTTCTTTATGTCGTCTTCGCTCATCTCCCTTACGCGCATGGAGCCTTTCTTCATGTCGTTGTAATAGGCTGTACCCAAGCTGTCGTACACGACATTCATCGAGTCTATTGCGGTAAACAGCTCCTGCATGTTCTTCGTTGAAGCCGACGTAGAGAATGTCTCAGCATCTGCCATGTTGAAATTTGAGTCGAACTCAAATATGAAGTGCTTCTCCACGAAAGTTTCTCTGCGGTATGGCACATTGCCGGTCATCAGGGCATCTGAGTTCAGATTCTCGAATTGTTCGCCGTTGTAAAGATGCAGTTCCAGATGCTTCTTGTCAGCCGTAGTTTCCAGCTTGCCCGAATCTGCCAATATGATGTGGGCATTGTCTATGCCGTCTCTCATATTGTAAATCACCATGTTGTAGAGGATACCTGTATTCTTGTCCTTGCTCTTGACATAAAGGTTGAGTCCTTCTATGCCGTCGTAGAATACACCCTCCGGAATGTCAAGCTCCGGCGATTTCTGCCTCATGGAATACAGCAACTGCATAAGGTTCTGATGTGCCTGAGGCACTTTTACATTCTGGAAATAGAATGAAGCACCGCTCAGAATGAGCATGAAGATTACCAGAGGACGTATTGTGCGGAACAGCGATATTCCGGCCGCTTTGATTGACAGGAGCTCAAATCTTTCTCCCAGGTTTCCGAATGAAATGAGTGAGGCCAGCAGAATGGCAAGCGGCAAAGCCAACGGCACAAGCGTTTCTCCTGCATAGAAGAAAAATTTCGCCATTACGGTTATCGAAAGTCCCTTGCCTATAAGCTCATCGACATATTTCCATAGAAACTGCATCATGACGACGAAAAGACTGATGCAGAATGTACCTGCAAACAGGGTCATGAAATTCTTGAGAATGAATATGTCCAGCCTTTTTATAATGCGCATAAAAAAGTATCTCTCCGTATAGGTAACTACTGGTTTGCAAAAATACTATAAAAAATATATTGTTTCGGCCTTTTTTCTTTTTTTTAGATTGCTTATGCCTACTTTTTTGCCTATGCAGGCTTTCATCTGTGCCTACTTTAAACCGACTTGCTGTTTTTCGTTTTGCCTGAAGCGGAGAGTGGGGCTTTTCGTTTTCAGATTGTGCTCTTTTGCGCGGCGTGTGTGCTACAAATGTTTAACCGCAGCTTTGCCCCTGTCTATGTAGTTCGTAAAGCTGAACAGAGGCATTCCTATAGCCATGCCGGCCTGTATCGTTCCTTCTATGCCCAGCTTCTTTTCCAGTGTGCCCTTGTTTAAACGCAGTGCTGCGCACAGGTAACCGGTGTAGAAATGGTTTACACCGAGCGATTCTGCCATCAGCGAGGCATTCTGATAAGCCAGATTTGCATCCGCATTGCTGAACATACCGTTGTCTTTCGTGTAAATAAGGATGGTGGCTGTAGCATTGCGTAGTATCCCTTCATTGTGTTTTCTGAAACCTTTGATTACATGTTTCATTACAGGTACACTTTTGTAGAAGTCCGGACGTATACGTGACAGCACGGGTTTGATGAACGGATTTTCAAGTCGGCTTGTCATTTTTTCGAAAGTCGAACATGTGAACTCTGAAAGCTCCAGCAGTTTGTCGGAATCTTTTATGACAACGAAGCCGATGTCTCTCGAGTTGCGTGCAGTAGGAGTGTACTGTGCGGCCTCGATTATTTTGTCGATGTTCTCATCTGCTACCTCATTTGTCGAGAATGCTCTGTTCGAACGTCTTTTCTTTATCAGAAGCATCAGCTGTTCTGCTGTCGGACAGTCATTTTTGTCGAATGGCTTTATCGAACCTTCAGGGAATGACGAATGTTTCAGTGTGCCGACAGGACATGCAGCTGCGCACTGTCCGCAAACGATACATCTTTCTGCACGGCTTATATCCATGCTCTTGTTCTTTTCGTCATAAGTAATGATTCCGGCAGGACAAACACGCTCGCATTTTCTGCACTTTATGCACTCGGCTCCTATCTGTATGTCGATTATTGATTTCATGTTGTTTGATGTTGTTGTTCGACAAAAATATAAAAGTAAAAATGAACAACAGCACTATTGGTCTGAAAAAATGTTTTAGTCTGGTGTTATAACAAAAAAGCATCCAGCTGACTTGCTGAATGCTCTTTGTAGCGGGATCCGGGATTGAACCGGAGACCTCATGATTATGAATCATGCGCTCTAACCATCTGAGCTACCCCGCCATCGTTTTTCGTTTGCGGTTGCAAAGGTAGCGCTTTTTTGAATACCTCCAAATTTTTTAGCGATAAATTTTAAAATTTTTATTCGTTTTCTTCATTTTATCGCCTTTCAGGTGTCCATCTTACGAGATTTTACGCCCTTTTTACTCTTTCCTGTGAGGTTTTCTCTCTTTTCTGGTGCAGGCTTTCCCAGGGGCTTTTTCGTTATTTTTCTGCCGTAATATTGAATCTGCACCCTCTTCTTATGTTCAGGGTGTCCGTGCTGATGCTGTCGGAAATGGTATTTCTTGGTTTTGACCAGTACCAATCGTCATAGCCCCAGTTGTCATCCCAATAGAAGTCGTATATCTTATATAGCCTGAACGGCGTGTCGCCTATTCTTCCGCTGAAATAATCGTCGTAGAGATAATAGTCGAATATGTTGACATTCAGTTCCGGGGCGTCTGGATAGACGAGGGTGATGACACCGTTGTTCACTTTCCAGTAGAAGCGGTAGTGCATGGTAGGGTAGTATCCTTCCCTGTAGTAGTCCACCTGCCTTCCGTATCCGTGAGTGGCATATTCATAGTCGGGTATGAATTCGATTTCGGTCTTGTAGGCGTAGTAGTCCCAGTAACCGTCTGTATAGTACATTCCCATGTCGCCGGCCCAGCATCCTGACAGATAATATGATGCCTGATCGTCTTCGTCTGTACACGATGACATCATCATTGAGCCTATGAATGCGAATAAGGTAACGGCAATAATTGATAAGCTTTTGTTCTTTAGCATATTCTTGAATGTTTTTGTGAGTCGCTCAAATATAGTATAAAAAACATTAGGACAAGTAATAATGTACGATTATTTGACGCATAAGGCCTCTGCCCGTTGATGGGGCAGAGGCCTTACGACTTAAATTGCAAATCATTTTTTCTATTGTGTCTTATTTCTTCAGTCGGGCGATGATTTCGTCAGCAACCTTCTTTCCAGACATGAGCATTCCGCCGAAGATAGGTCCCATGCGAGGAGTTCCAGATACGGCTGAAGCCGCCATACCGCATACGTAGAGTCCTGGATATATCTCCTTTGTACCCTTTACAACTTCGTCCTCACCGGCAACAACGTCGAGTGAACGCTCACCGATAACGGCACCTGTGTCAGTAGCGAGCTTTATACCGTTCTTGCGTGCTACAGTCTGACACATTTCGCTGTCGTGGCCTGTTCCGTCGATAACGAATTTTGCCAATATGTTGAGCGGGTCAACGTGCAGGCCCTCTCTGAGCACTGGAGTCCAGTTGACAACGACACCGCTTACAACATTGTTCTTGAAGATTACGTCCTCAACAGAATAGCAGTTGAAGATTGTTGCACCTGCATGTACTGCATGATAGAGCAGTGATGAAGTACTTTCCACTGAATCCATCACATAGAGGTTGTTCTGGTATGGAGCGTAGTTGATGCCGAATTCCTTAACGATGTCCATTGCTTCCTGCTGAACGACAATCTGGTTGAACATCATTGCACCTCCCCACATTCCTCCGCCTGGAGAGAGCTTGCGGTCAAACTGAGCAACCTTCAGTCCTGCCTTTGCAAGGTAGTAGGCTGCAACGATTCCTGACGGGCCGCCGCCTACGATAGCCACGTCGAGCTCAAGATTCTTCTCTAACTTCTCGAAATAGGTACTGATGATACCTCTTGATACTTCTGTTTCGATCATGTTTCTTTTAGTTTTTGTTGTATTGTATATTATTTAACTTGAAATCAACTGTTTGATAATTCATAGCTTCTCGCCGTCAGCTTCGCAGACGTCATCCTCGAGCGACTGGCTTATGCGCATGGCGCAGAAGTTTGGACCGCACATTGTGCAGTATCGGCCTCCTACATGGTTGGCCGTCTTGTAGTATTCGAGAGCGCGCTCAGGATCGAGGCTCAGGTTGAACTGGTCCTTCCATCTGAATTCGTATCTTGCTTTGCTCAGCGCGTTGTCGCGGATGTAGGCACCAGGATGTCCTTTGGCAAGGTCGGCGGCGTGTGCTGCAATCTTGTATGTCACTACGCCCACTCTGACATCTTCCTTGTTAGGCAGTGCAAGATGCTCTTTCGGAGTGACGTAGCAGAGCATGGCTGTTCCGTACCATCCAATCTGCGCCGCGCCGATTGCACTCGTGATGTGGTCATATCCTGGACCTATGTCCGTTACGAGAGGGCCGAGAGTGTAGAACGGTGCGTTGTGGCACTTCTCTATCTGTCTCTCCATGTTCTCGTGTATCTTGTGCATTGGAACGTGTCCTGGTCCTTCTATGAATGCCTGAACGTTCTTTGCCCATGCTCTTTCCACCAGTTCGCCCATTGTGTCGAGCTCAGCAAACTGAGCCTTGTCGTTGGCGTCGTATATGCTTCCTGGACGGAGGCCGTCGCCGAGCGATACTGCCACGTCGTACTGTGCCAGTATGTCGCAGATGTCGTCGAAGTGCTCATAGAGGAAACTTTCTTTCTGATGCATCTGACACCATTTTGAAATGATGCTTCCTCCACGGCTAACCATGCCAGTCATGCGTCCGTTGGCAAGATGTATGTTCTGCAGTCTTATGCCGCAGTGTATGGTGAAATAGTCAACACCCTGTTCGCACTGCTCTATGAGCGTGTCGCGGAAAAGTTCCCATGTGAGGTCTTCAGCCTTGCCGTTCACTTTTTCCATGGCTTGGTACATTGGCACAGTGCCGACCGGAACAGGACAGTTGCGTATAATCCACTCGCGTGTTTCGTGTATGTTGTCGCCGGTTGAAAGGTCCATAAGGGTGTCGCCTCCCCACTTGCAGCTCCATACAGCCTTTTCTACCTCCTCGTCAATGCTCGATGTTGTAGCCGAGTTGCCGATGTTGGTATTAATCTTCACCAGGAAGTTGCGTCCTATGATCATCGGTTCGGCTTCCGGGTGGTTGATGTTGGCAGGCAGAACTGCTCGTCCGGCTGCAATTTCGTCGCGTACGAATTCAGGTGTGATGTGCGTTTCGATGCCGAGTTCGCGGCAGTTCATGTTTTCGCGTATGGCCACATATTCCATTTCCGGTGTCACGATGCCCTGTTTTGCATAGTACATCTGTCCTACCTGGCATCCTTTCTTTGCACGCAGAGGTTTGCAGATGTGTTCGAAACGCAGATGGTCGAGCGACTTGTCGTTGAGGCGCATTCTGCCGTATTCACTGCTCACCTCGTCGAGCCTTTCCACACCGCCGCGTTTCAGAATCCACGGTTCGCGCATGCGCGGAAGTCCCTTCTTGAGGTCTATTTCTGCGTTCGGGTCGCTGTATATGCCGCTCGTGTCATAAACGTACACGGGAGCATTTTCCTTGTAGACCTTCTTGCCGTTTTCGATGCTTACGGTAGGCGTAAGGTTCACCTTTCTCATTCCTACACGGATTTCAGGATGGATTTTTCCTTCCATATAGACTTTTTCCGAGTCAGGAAATTTAATTCTTATGTTGCTTTCCATATATTGAAAATCTTTTTGGTTTCTTATTTATTCGTAATGCGAGCACATCTCCACGATGCGTCTTGTTTCCTCTACTGGGTCGTCTGCTTTCAGTATTCCTCCGCTCAGGGCTATGCCGTTCACTCCGGTTGCCATGATGTCGGGTATGTCTGCGAATTTTATGCCTCCGATGGCAACAACCGGAATGTTGATGCCGGCTTCCTTCATCTGTGCGGTCAGACGTCTGTATCCTTCAAGTCCAAGCATAGGAGCAAGTTTCTGCTTGGTGGTTGTAAACCTGAACGGCCCACAGCCTATGTAGTCGGCTCCTCGTTCACAGTGCATGCGTATGTCATCGAATGTGTTGGCAGTACCGCCTATGATGAACCCGTTTCCGAGTATTTCGCGGGCCTGATCAACCGGCATGTCGTTCTTTCCAAGATGTACGCCGTCGGCGCCGATTTCCTTGACCAGTTCTACGCAGTCGTCTATGATGAATGTTGCTTTCCTGCGTCGGCATTCAGCCTGTACAGCCAGCGCTGTGCGCTTTAATTCCTCGTACGAGGCATCTTTCATGCGCAACTGTATCCATCGGCATCCGCCTTCAAGGGCTAGCATGGCCGAATCGAGATAGGAATATTTCTCTGTGAAGTGTGTGATGAACTGAAGTCCTGTCATGTCTTTTCAGTCTTTATGAGTGCTTGATGTTTTTTTACTCTGCGATTATCAGTTTTTCAGGGTCGAAAAAATGGTTCAGAGGTCCGGTGCCATTGCCTGTCTTGACATCTTTTCCTGCCTTCAGAGCTTCCGATACATATCTCTTGCCTTTGAGAACAGCCTCGTCGAGCCTTTCTCCGCGTGCCAGATAGGCTGTTATGGCCGATGAGAGCGTGCATCCGGTGCCGTGTGTGTTTGGAGTGTCGACCGACAGCATAGAGAACCATTTCTCCGTTCCGTCTGCACAGACCAGCAGGTCGCTCTTTACACGGCCTTCCGTGTGTCCGCCCTTTATGAGCACAGCCTTGCATCCGAGTTCCAGAATCTTACCGGCTGCGGTGCGTCGGGCATCATTGTCGCCTATCTGCATTCCGCTCAGCATTTCTGCCTCGGGAATGTTTGGCGTGACTAGGGTGCACATCGGGATGAGTTCGTCCATCATAAGCTGCAGAGCCTCGTCGCTGATGAGCTTGTGTCCGCTGCTCGACGACATTACCGGATCGAGAACAACAGTGCCGGCATCCCATTTCGACAGTTCCTCTATGATGGCTTCAACAGCATGAAGGTCGTTCACCATGCCGATTTTCACTGCATCCGGGCGGATGTCCTCCATGACGGCCTCAATCTGACCGCGCACGGCTTCCTTTTCCAGCGGAAAAACTGCCGTAACGCCCTGGGTGTTCTGGACCGTGATTGACGTAATGGCTGTCGATGCATATACTCCAAGAGCCGACATTGTCTTTATGTCGGCCTGTATGCCGGCCCCTCCTCCGGAGTCGCTTCCTGCAATGGTGAGAGCTTTGATGTATTTCATTTCAGCTGTTGAACTATTGGTTGATAATTGTTTCAAGTCTGTTTGCTGCATAACCGCAATGTTCCATGTTCCGCATGTGCGGATGTGGCTGATGTAAATTGTAAGATGCTTGCTGAAATGAAACTCCGCCGGCCTTTTGCGCGGATATTTAGGAATGAAAGGAAAAGTGCGTCCAGCCGGCTTTCAGATATTCGGAAGATTCCATAAACATTTTGGCAGTATCTCTCGAAAATCCTACTTTGTCTCCCTACGACGGCATTATCCGTATCAGGTTCGTCGGGTATCATCTCAGCCGATATGGCAAGGCGCGCACGCCCGTGCGTCCTGACAAGTGCGCATATCAGCACCCCTTTTTATTGTGGTTCGCACCGCAAAGTTAACAATAATCTGATTAGTTGTTTATTTTTTTGCTTTAAAAGAATTTATGAACGCGAGCGCTCGCGCTTCGAATTCCGAGGCCGTGCGTTTTCAATTCCGAGCGCCCGCAATTGTGCATACAGGGCTGTCCACGTGTGTTATAACATAATTGTAACTTGTTTTTAACCATATCTTAAAGTCTCTGTATGCTTTTCGAAACGACATAGTCCTACTTTTGCAGTGTCGAACAAAAACTGTATGAAAAGTCAGACAGAAAAATGAACTTATTGATAATGAAATACCGGATGCATCGCATCTGCTGGACCGCGTTGAAGACCGGACGGAGCAGACGCCCCTGAAATAGGGTAGTGATGGGCGGACAGATGCAGACGGATAGAACAATGGACTTCTGGAAAGTCGAGTCCGTAGACGTTTCTCCCGCCACGTCCGACGGGGATGTGACAGTCGGCCGTCCTGCACGCGGTGAAAGGGTGGAGAACAGAAGTCCTTTTTTAGGATATACGTAGTTTCGGAAATGCTTTTGCGGCATATATGCGATGGGCTCCCATCAAGAAAGCTTACGGCCTTAAGCTCCAGGTATGTCCGCGACGGAATCGTTGCATTTTTTCGCCTGCACGTGTGCGGGAAACTTAGATTGGTGTATAAAATATAGTAGGAAATAATAGGAGGAAAAAAGGCCAAGTAATTCAATTGTGATGGATTGCAGAAAGTCGTGAGACGTCTCTGCAATACGAGTATGACGCGATGGGGCCCGCCGAGTTGTCGGCGGGCTTTTTGTCGTAGATGCATATTGTTGTCAGATGGCAGGCTTTTTTAACTCTTCTTAATTGCGCCGTGTGGGCATGTTTGCGCGCAACATCTTAAATTTGTAGCATGATGAAATATCTTCTTACAGTATGCATGCTTCTGATTTTCGGTGCAGTGGCATGTGCTCAGACGCTTACAGATGTTCAGCGCGGAAACGGCAATCTGGAATCAGCCGTCGATGCGGAAGCTGCAATGCCGGCAGGCAAGGCTCGGCTTGAATATGCCGGTGCTGATGATGCTGTCAAGACTTTGCCGGCAGATACTCTTCCTGATTCGCTTGCGTTGATCCTGGATGACGACCCATTCTACAAACCGACAATATTTACACTCGCTTCGCCGGATACTCCATTCGGCGCATGGAGTACATGGGATATTCATTCAGGATTGAACGTCATGCTCAATGCTGGTGTCACTATAGGATTCGGACGTGACAATCCTTTCCGTCATGGTGCTTTCTTCACCAACGCTTCTGCAATATATGCCAAGCAGGTCAGTGACCGATGGACATTGGGACTTGGCGGTTATCTGTCGCGGTTCAGCATGTCGTATGACTCGTACACTGATTTTGGACTTCAGGCTCTTGCGTCATATAAGATCAACGACCGCATGAATGCGACTTTTTACGGTCTGCATTCATTTGCTCCGCAGGACGATGGACTTATATGCCCTGCATTTTTCGGACAGGCGTCGACTACTATAGGCGCGCAGTTGGATGTCAAAGTAAACGATGTCGTGAGTTTTCAGGTCGGTGTGTCGAGAACGTATATGAATGGCGGGCATAATTGGGGACGTAGGCCTGGAACTGTACCAGGAACAAATTTGAGGTGATAAAATGTAAAGGATTTATGTGCCTTATGTTCCTAAAGGTCAGGTAAATATCTGCATTTGTGTACTTTTGAATAATTTTAACACTGAAATATTTTCGTATTTCGTTTTTTTTACCTTCGCGGGCAGTTTAACTTTTAAATGTATCATCTATGAATTTTTACAGGGGTTTAATTGCATCTATTTTAATGATGCTTATTGTTTCGCCGGTAATGGCTTTGGGTAATAACGATGATGAGCAGGAGAGCAATCTGAATCTCCACACTCAGTGTATGTATGACAGTGATTTCAACCATCAGGATTTGGGGTATGCCGTGAACGGATGGTTTGTAAAGAGCTTGATAGGTGTTGATATGGACGCAATGTTTGCGAACGGCGGAGGACATATACAAAAAACGTATCCGATGAAGATAAAGGGTATCAATGGCGATAATGCAGAGACTGTAGTTGAGGCTCCTGCAAATGATACCCCGCTCGTTATAAACGGTGTTGAGTATAAAAGTCTGGTGAACATTGTTGCCGACGACTATAATATGGAGCTTGTTTCGCTTAATGATATTAAGAAGGAATTGTACGGCGAAAAGGATACTCCTTGCGTGTATATGATAAATAAGCATATCATATTCGATGATGCAGAATCTTACCGCTTAGACAAGAACTTTGTGCTGAAGACTGAAGTTGTGCATTCATCAGAAATTGAGGCTCTGAAGGGCATGCCAGAATTTGATGTAGTCAGAATATATACTAAGACTAAAGAAAATATGGCGTATCTGAAAGAGAAGAATGCAGTGAGATTACGCTGATGAAGAAGAATTGCGGAAAAATAAATGAACAGCCTCGTGAGCGGGGCTGTTTTTGTTGTATGTATTTGTTGGGACTTATTGCGTCCTGCCGACTTATACACAAAGAAGTGGGGCGGATCACTATGACCGCCCCTCACTTATTTTAGATTAAAGGCCTTTGTAAACGTAGCTATTTGCTTTCGAAAATAACGAAGTGGCTGAGAACAAAGGCTAAACCAACTATAGCATAGAGTAAGTATCCGATATATGTGTATGTCATAATCTCAGGATTTTAAAGGTTAATACTATTGTTAATTATCGCCTGTCTCGCTGAATGTCCAGGGTTGCGACTTTTTCTGCTCCTTTCTTATGTCTTAACCTCTGTCATTCACTAACTTACATGCAAAAATTGTGCCACGGGCATGTGTGTCATTCTTTTTGTTCTTATGGGGAATAATATAGGTCTTTTTCAGAACTTTAACGCTGCTCGTGTGTCGGTTGTCATGTTGAAAAGCATGACTTTGAATTGTTGTATGGCAAAGTCATGACATGTGGGTGTCATGTGCTGTTTCTACATGTCTTGTATGTAAGATTTTGATGTATGGATTCGTTCTGTAGCGGTCGGCAGTTCGCTTTTATTTTTTACAGCTTCTATTTTTCTCTATAATTCTGAAATTGAGTGTCATAGATACATTTTTCTTGGATTATAATGTTCTAATGTGTTGATATTTAGGTTTGTATGTTGTCTGAAATAAATGTGGACTATTGTCTGTAATTATTTTGGAATTGTAAGTTTTGATTATTCTTTTTAATTTTTTGCTCTTTATTTTTTTGTTTTTTTACTTTGTGGCATGACAATTTTGTGATATGTCTTGAGACATTCATAATAGATGTGACTTACTTAACTATTATAATACTATAAAAACAAAAGCTATGGTTAAACCTATTACTTTTTTGGCGATGATGCTTGCCGGCATGACAGCAAACGCCCAGACATGGAAACTGACAGAAATGTCGCAAGAGACTTTCGCCGCAGGGGGTGATTCTCAGTGGAGCTTTGAGAAGTTCAATCAGACTACAGGTGAGTATTCAAAATTTACCCTTTATGATGATTCGTGTGCGGCCAATTATCTTGACTGGTACAATCCTGAGAGGCTCGAGGGTAAACGTATTACAGAAATTCCTGGTGAGATAAGCGATTATGCAGGTTCTGGATATAAGTTCCTTCATGCATCCAATACTCGTCCTGGATGGTGTGATTATAAATGTAATGGACAGACTCTTCCTGAAACTAATGACACGGAAGTCTATTGTTATGTTGCGCGTGACGATAGAGAAGGTTTTGGTTGGGAAGTTTATGCCAATTTCTTGTTCTCGTCTGTTGTGACTTTCACTGTTCCTGAGGATGGATATTACGTTGTCAGCGGAAAGGTGGAAAGAGAAGATTGTCCTCAGTTCGGACCTTTGTGTATTGTACCTCGATACCGCTATGCTACAGATGCAGATCAGAACAAGGTTCATCCGCTTTCAACAATGGGCTTGGAATTCTTGTATGGTGCCAGCGATGGTGAGAAACCTGACTATGCAGGCGATTGTACACTAGCCCTTGGAGCTGGCGAACGTTATTTGCATCAGACTCCTACAGAATATACATTTGCATTCAGTGCAAAAGCTGGCGATAAAATTTCGTTTGCACCAAGTGTCAGCAAATTGGGTATATTGGACGATGGATGGTCGCGTACTTGTTGGGCCAGAACGTTCCTTCAGCGTTTGGATATAGAGAAAGTTGAGAAGGAAACTGCAGAAAGCAACGAAAACTTTGTAGATCCTTATGGAACTGAAGCATTGGACGCCCTGAAAGAATATTTCGGCGAGATAGAGAATGCTTGGATGGATGTTGAGTCCGGTACTGGATATGGACAGTATCCTGTTGAGGCTGTAAATGCATTTGAGAAAGTATTTATAGAGGTTCAGGAAGCAATGAACAGCGGTGCCGTAAATCTTATGACTGCTATTGTTTACGAAAAGATGCTCAGAGATGCTTGGGAAATTTTGGCTAGCCAAAAGATTACTGTAGATTTCTCTGACGGTTTGAACAATTATCGTCTTTTCTGGTTGAACGGTTCTGAAAAGGCTTACAATGCTGATGCAATGGCTGTAAATGACGGCAACCCTTGGAATTTCGGTTATTATAGGCCTGCAGACGGGTCATTTGCAGTATTTGCAAATCATGACAATAGTACACATGCGGGCGACAAACCAGCCTGGTATGAGAAATCTGGCGATTGGTTGTATATTTCTGATGATGGTTTTGTTCATCCGTTGGTAGACAAGGCTTCTTCTATAATGTTTACTGCTCCTGTTGATCATGTGTATAAGGTCGAAGTTGGCGTTTCGAGATCTAACCCAGAGTCACAAGACTGGCCGATGTATCTTGTGGGCCATTTCATTAACAGTGGAAATACAACTTGCGATAAGGGCAATTATTTCTTGAGAGAGGCTTACGGTCATAAGAGCAATTCTAATTACAACGGAACAGACACGCTTGTAGTGGAGATGTTTGTGAACATGAAAGCTGGTGATAAGATTGCATTTGAAAACGATTGTTACACTCAGGGCAGAAATTCCAGCTGTGGTACAGAATACACGATGCTGCGTATATATTCTTGCATGAATGAAGAAATTGAGTTTACAGCTGACTCTGCATCTAGATCAGGTCTTGAATTCTTTGATCCTTATGCTCCAGCTGATATGGATTCGCTTAAAACTTTAGTTGCTGAAATTAAATCGTTCATGCAGGAAATATCTGACGAACTTGCTGGACCGGACGAAGATGGCAATATGCCGGAAGGTATGTATGATATTGCAATTGCTGAAGAACTTGAGAGCATGCTTGAGGTTGCTGACAGCTATATAGAAGTTGAAGATGAAGGATCTGTAACTCAGGTTGATGTTGACCTTCTTATTATATCATTGAATGATACTTATAAGAAGCTGGTTGACTCTAGAGCTCCGTTTACTTTTGATATCAACGGTCAGTATAATGTTCGTCTTGCTGGTTCTGAATACAGATTTACACAGAAGAATGCAACTTCTGATGCTGCAGGTACTTTCTACTACATGGGATTCATGACAATTGAAAATGTAATAAGTGATTCTAACAAGAGCGGCACTGATATTTCGGAATATCTCTGGGAGTGGACTTTCGACAAGCAGACTGTTGAGGCTACAAATGATGAAACAGGAGAAACCTATAACGTTGAAGTCTGCACTATGGGTAATAAGAACGGTCTTGTAAATACAGACGGTTTTGTAAGAGAAGTTTCATCTGAATTGACAAATTACAACTACGAATCTTATTCTTTGAGATTTGTAAAGAAAGAGCTTACTGATTCAGTTTTTGCTGTTCAGCGTGTTTCTGACGGACGCTACTGGACTAACACTATCAACTGGAATGCTCCTTATAATAAGATTGGACTTTCTGATGAACCGCAGTATGTATTTGTTCTGGATCCGGCATCTCCTACAACTGGCATTGAAAGCGTTGAACCTACAGAAAACGCAGGAGAGGTTGTTTCTGTTGAATACTATAATCTTGGTGGTATGGAGGTTGCTGAACCTGTAAAGGGAATCTACATAAAGAAGACCGTTTACAGCAACGGCAAGGTTGAAACTCGTAAATTCATTATAAAGTGATTTTACAAATAATAGAGGCTCAATAATTTTTTAGGAGCGACTTGGTTCTATATATAGTTCTAAGTTGCTCCATTTTTTGTTGTTTTTACTTTAGAATATAATTGTGTGAATCATTGTCGCGCTTTTATTATAAAGTATATGATGTCTGTTTCTTATAATTTACAGCATTTACATCCATGGCTTTGACTATTGGACTGTTCGGCGTATTGACTGAAATATATGATGAATGCTGTCTGTAATTATTTTGGAATTGCAGTTTCTTATTATTCTTTATAGATTCTTGTTTGTGGCTTTATAGTTCATTTATTTTGTGTATGTATATACTCGAATATTAATCTCACATTATTAAAACTTTTACTGTTATGTTTTCTTTAAGACAATTGTTCTTACAGCTTACGTTTTTGTGTTTTCTATTTGTACCAGAACAGGCGTTCTGTGATGGATTTGTTCATCCTGGAGGTCTTCATACAAAGGCCGACCTAGACCGTATGAAGCAAATGGTGGCAGAACGCAAACATCCGTGGATTGATGGCTGGGAAGAGCTTCAGAAAGATCCTTGGGCTAAATCGGATTTCAAGGCGCATGCAATGAGCAATATGGGCAAAAGCCGACAGATAGCTTCGGTTGATGCGCATGCTGTTTATCTGAATGCAGTTCGTTGGTATATATCGGGTGACGAATCTTATGCACGTTGTGCTATTGATATTTGCAATGCATGGTCTGATTCGATTGACCAGATTCCGGTGTCGAAGCAGGATCAGGGACTTCTTGGAATACCGATAGGTGAATTTGCCATGGCGGCAGAAGTGTTGCGCGTGTGTCCTCTTTGGGAGAAGAAAGATTTCGAGAGGTTCAAGAAGATGATGATTGATTATCTCTATCCCGTGAGTCGCGATTTCCTTCGTACTCATGGTGGCGGTAATGTGGATTACTGCTGGACAAACTGGGATGCGTGCAATATGGTTGCACTTGCTGCAATAGGTGTACTGTGCGACAGAGAGGATATATATCGTGAGGCAATAGACTATTTCAAGTATGGTGCCGGAAACGGAAGTATCGCTAATGCAGTTCCGCATCTGCACAGAATGGATGACGGCACAGTGCTTGGACAATGGCAGGAGAGCGGTCGTGACCAGGAACACGCCCAGTTGGGTGTAGGTTTCCTTGCAAGTTTGTGCCAGATTGCATGGAATCAGGGAGATGACCTGTTTTCATACGATAACAATCGTCTGCTTGCTGGTGCTGAATATGTTGCTCGCCATAACCAGATGCGAGGAGTTCCTTTTGCCTTCTACGACAACAGTCAGGGACTGAATAACAAATGGCCTTCTATCAATGGTCTGGGACGCTTGGAGGATCGCCCTGTTTGGGAGATGATATATAATCATTATGAGGTGCTTAAAGGTGTTCCGGCACCTTATTCAAAGCGTATGGCAGAACTTTTGCGTCCTGAACACGGAAGCAAAGACCATTTCGGTTATGGAACGTTGACGTTTACACAACGCCAGTCAGAGTTCCCTCCATTGCCTGTTCCTGCTGTTCCTGCTGGACTTGTGGCTGAGGCTTCTTTGGGATTGGTCAGACTTGAGTGGAATCCGTCTGCCGGATATTATGCAAATGGTTACATTATAGAACGTTCTGACAATGGTGGAGAATTCAAGGAGATTGCAAGATACGAGGAAAAGGTGACCAACAATTATGTTGACAGGAAGGTCGAGGCTGGCAATAAGTACGAGTATAGAGTAGCAGCTGTCAATCGTACAGGTGTAAGCCGTTTTTCCGAGAGCGTAAAGACTACAGTACCTGTGGTTGATGGTTTGCCTGAAGGATGGTGCTGTTCTGAAATCGGAACGGTGGACAGTTGCACGGTTGGTTATTCTCCCGCCCTTGGCGGTTGTATTTCATTGGGATGTGCATCAGCTGTAGATGGTCGTACTTTTGATAATTTGCCTTTTGTTTATAAGAGTGTTACTGGAAATTTCTCATTCTCTTGCAGAATAAATGCCATTGATGGTAGTGTAGATGAGTGCGGATTGATGGCCAGAGCTTCTCTTGACAGTTGTTCGCAGACAGTCACTATGACTTTAGGACATTGGGGACGCAGATTTGCCCGTATGGGATGGCGTTCTGAGAGCGGACATAGCAGACGTTTTGTCAATGGCAATACATATACCTGGATTCCTGCATGGTTCAGGCTTGTCCGTGTAGGCGATGTGTTCTATTCATACGAATCGCCGGATGGCGTAAATTGGTTTTACGTACATTCAGAGCGGGTTTCGATGCCGGAAACTGTTTATCTCGGAGTTGCTGGCTTCTTTAAAAAAGGCAAGAGCACAAACAATGTTGTCTTCGATAAACTTTCACTGTTCTGATGACTTCATTCTTTTGCTATGCACTGGTTGCATGTCCCGAATGGTGAACATTTGTTTGCCGGTAAACGTATTCATTTCTGTATATAAGAATTTATAATATTTATCATTTGTATGAAGAATTTATTGTTCGTTCTGTTTTGTGCATTGTTCTGCACATCTTCTTATGCCGTAGGACCGAGCGGTATGTATCAATGGTCTGTAAGTCTGAGCGGATATGTTTCTAATGAAACGGGTAAGGCCCCGACCGCATATTTATGGATTCCTGATGGATGTAAAACTGTTAAGGCAGCTGTGGTGGCTCAGCAGAATATGACGGAAGAGGCACTTTTCAGAATGCCTTCATTTAGGAATAAACTCAAAGAGATGGATGTCGCTCTTATATGGGTTGCCCCATGGTTTTCTCAGAAATGGGATCCTGAAACCGGGTGCCAGTCCGTTTTCGATGACATGATGACTGCGTTGTCATATCAGAGCGGTCATAAGGAATTGGCAAATGTTCCCGTAGTACCTTTCGGACATTCGGCGCAGGCCACGTTTCCTTGGAATTTTGCTGCGTGGAACAATGACCGTACGCTTTGCATCATATCTTTCCATGGCGATGCTCCACGCACCAATCTCTGTGGGTTCGGTACAAGCAATGTGGAGTGGGGGCGCACCCGTAATATCGACGGTATACCAGGTTTGATGATAGAAGGAGAATATGAATGGTGGGAAGCACGTGTCAATCCTGCTCTTGCCTTCCGTATGATGTATCCTGAGAGCTGTGTGTCCTTCTTGTGCGATACCGGACGCGGGCATTTTGATTGCTCCGAACGTACAGCCGATTATATAGCTCTTTTTATAAAGAAAGCTTTGCAGACGAGGTTGCAGGCCGACGGCAGTTTGAAGAAGGTTGATGTCCGAAGCGGTTGGCTTGTCGACAGATTTCGCTCCGACATGCCGGAGACTGACGGTGTCGACAAAGGAAAAGCCGTTGAAGTCCGGCCGTATGTTGCTACGGCTGCGCCTTTTGCAGAATATAAGGGAGACAAACATGATGCTTTCTGGTATTTCGATAAAGAAATGGCAATGTTGACAGAGAAACGCTATGCCGAGACAAAAGGTAAGAAACTGCAATATGTTGGAGTAGAGCAGAACGGTGAACTTGTAAAACCGGACAACGGTATTGCCAAGGTTAAGTTTATTCCAGAAAGCGATGGGATTACATTTCATTTGAGAGCTGTTTCTACAGATTCTGCAGTAACTTCTGTTCTGGAAAGTGGCAAAAAGTCAAAATTGCATATCGAGGTTATAAGTGGACCTGTGAAGATTCTGAATGATACAACTTTCCAAGTTTGTGAATACGAAGCCGGTTGGGACAATCCTCGCCGATGTCTGTCTGTGTGGATGGTAGCCGTAGCTGAGCCGGATGGAGAACATAAGGGAGCCGTACTTCCAATCAATATCAACCTGCCGGCAGATGTAATTGACAGTGTTCGCAGACAGTGAAGCTGCAAGTTGATATGTATTGTCTTAAATCTGCAGCATTTTGTATGCTACTAAATTAACGATAATGCAAACTTATGATATCGTAATTGTTAAAAATCTTATTGGTTGTAATTTATTTTGATGTAAATGTTGCATATTGAAATTATAAACGTAAATTTGCGCTCATTATGATGACGAATAAGAATACATATTGGTGGTGGCATAGCTTATGGCAGAAAAAAGTCGTAAGTCAATCAGGCTGTACCCCAATTTGTATTCAGTAGAAATAACACATTTATCATATGATGAGGAGATGGACA
>OGHV01000042.1_pt1 | contig 102183 bp, 74 predicted proteins | sample 1571551 | NCBI WGS metagenome assembly OGHV01 (sample SAMEA2581960, study PRJEB24529) | metagenome | biome: Human gut stool | place: China | collected 2011 | reverse complement strand
TTTCCCTACACGACGCTCTTCCGATCTGGAGGATCGTGATATAGCCCATTAACGAAAGAAAGCGCGCGATGAACGTACAGATTTTATCCGTTTTCTTACCCTGAGGATCATGGTAAGGCGTCTCTTCCTGTAAGAAGTGGTAAAGCTGGGTGATGATCCGGTTGATGGTATGATCGGATTTTGCTCCCACCCTGGCTTTATATTGGGATAGTTCTGTATGTACCTCTTCAATGGTTTTCTCTTTTAAATAGGTATCGAGGTATTCTTTCAGGTGTTGAAAGAACCAGTTATCTTCATTATCCAGAGCTATTTCTTTATTACCATATACGATTTTTATAGGCTTGGAGGAAACACCCAACTGATCGAAAGGTTTTTGGGCTGTAAATAATTCGTGCATGGATCTAAATAACCGGAGCATATCAGGCCGGACGGACTCCGAGAAATACCAGAATCCATAATCATTGGTTGCCTCGAATAACTTACTGCTGGCAAAATTGTAGCTGTAGAAATCAGGTAATAACCAGATAATGGTATCCTGTCGGTCATCGGTAATCAGGTATTCATCGTTCCGGGTAAAGTCTTCCAATTTAGTGTATAAATCTATGGGATAGTCGATTATTATATCTTTATCCTTGAAAAATTCATATTGATCGGGATGGGGAGATGCTCCTTGTTTGATGTAATAATTCCTATTCGCCTGTATCAGTTCACTGAATTCCCAGCCCGAAGCATCGAAATAGGTACGTAAAAGGGTATCTATAACTTTCAGGTCTTTTCCTTCAAAACCAGTTCGTTGATATTCTTCTTCCGCTGCCATGGAGTTTTGTTTTCCCAAAAATAAAAAAATGCCCCGAATCTAAAAAGACTCAGGGCTAAATTTAAACAAGATGCTGCATGGCAGTATTGATTTGTTCCTCGTCAAAACTATCAAGATAGATTTGTGTGGTAGTCAAATCGGAGTGCCCCATTAATTCACTGATTAAAGCAATATCGACACCAGAACGTTTTAATATCGTGGCAAAAGAATGGCGCGCCACATAGGTTGTCAGATTGTCGCTGATCTCCAATTCCTGTGCCAATTCTTTTAACTCCCGATTAATTTGCGCACAGACCTTATGAATCCGGTTGGCTTTTTGTTGGGGTGTTTTATGAACCCTTGCATCAAAGATCGGGAATAAATAAGCTGCTTTTTTCCGGTGGTAGGCATATTTATCAATGATTTCCTTTGCTTCTTTTCCGATTATTCCTTTCACTTCACCATGGGTTTTCTGTCGAACATAGGAAAGATTTTGTCGGTTGATATTTTCCATTGTCAGATTGGCAATATCTACAAATGGGATGCCTGCACATAAATAGGAAAACTTGAAAATGTCACGGGTTAGCTGACGTATATAGGTTGCGTTGACTGTTTCCGTTGTGATTATTCTCATGATTTCTTCTTTAGATAGGGAACGTTTCCTTGTCTTCGTATTGAATCTGTTGATGTTAAAGGCTTTAAATGGATAAGATTTGGCGGATGTTGCTTTGGCTTCTATTGCTTTATTATATGCACTTCGCAAGGTTCGGAACTGTAAACTGATAGTAGTCTCTTTGTTCTTGTTACTTCGTTGCCATTTTTCATATCGTTTCAGCCAATCAACATCAATATCACTGAATAAGATGTTTAGTTTATTGTGCGTAAAGGCTTTGAGTGAGTTTAATGAGTTAGTATAAATAGATTTATTTCCTGTTTTTCCTGCATCTTTGAAGTTTTGGATCAGTTCCTTATAGAAATCGATAACGGTTTTAGGTTCATACTTCGCTTTTTTATTTTCAACCAATGACGATGCCGTATAGTCTTTTTGCTCCGCATTAAGTTCAAGTATTTCTTTTTGGTATTCGGCTTTCTTGTCAAGAATGATTTTATTTATCAGGTCTTTATTGGGACATTTCGGTTTAGGTTCATTCTTGGTAAAGTCCCAAAGTTGGGGATGAATGGATAAACCGATACTAATGTACTTCTTTTTGCCGTCTTTGGATATTCGGAGCATTAATGGGTGCTCACCGTTTGAAAGTGTTTTTGATTTGTAACAAACCACTGAAATAGAGGCGTTCATGGCTAAAGTTGGTTTAAACCTCGGTTTAAACAGATGCCCCCAAACCACGAAAAACCACAAAATAAAAAAGGTAGCTACTTTCGTAACTACCTCATTCAGAGAGCGGAAAACGGGACTCAAACCCGCGACCCCCAGCTTGGAAGGCTAGTGCTCTATCAACTGAGCTATTTCCGCATTGCAATCATAGCATGTGGGTACAGATGGATTCGAACCACCGAAGGCGAAAGCCAGCAGATTTACAGTCTGCCCCATTTGGCCACTCTGGAATGTACCCGATACTGTTGCAATAAGTGACCCTTTATCCGGGCCTTATTTTGAGCCTCTTGTCGGATTCGAACCAACGACCCCGAGATTACAAATCACGTGCTCTGGCCAACTGAGCTAAAGAGGCTTAAAGACCGTCCGCATAGAGTGATCTATGCGAAACGGGTGCAAATTTAAGCAATTATTATTTAACTGCAAACTTTTACAGAGTTTTTTTTCATGCCTTGCTCTGTTTTTCTTTATATTTTGAGAGCTGTTTCTCCAAAGCTCCCAATGCTTCCGTTACTGCTTCTTCAAAAGAGTCGCAAACTTTCTCTGCAAACAGCTCGTCGCCAGGCAACAGAATTTTGACACCTGCAGACTTGTTCAATGCCGTTTCAGGCTTTACGACTTTCAGCGACACCTCGACTTTCATTATATTGTCACAAAATCTATCCAACTTACTAACCTTCTTCTGGATAAACTCCTGCAACTTCATTGTTGCTTCGAATTTGATTGCTTTAATGTTTATATCCATAGTACTACATTTTTAAGAACGCGGATGTGCATTCTTGTAAATTTCCTTCAACTCCTCGAAAGTTGTATGGGTGTAGACTTCAGTTGTCGCAAGACTGGCATGTCCCATCAGCTTCTGTATAGAAACAAGGTCCGCATTGTGGTTCATCATGGCCGTCGCAAAGGTATGCCTCAACACATGTGGGCTACGTTTCTTCATTGTAGTAACCTTCGACAGATTACATGCAACGATATGCTCCAGCATACTGACCGGCAGTGCTCCTCCCTTGTCGCCTACAAAAAACCTTAGAAAAGACGCATTGCCAAACTCTCGGCTTCTGGCATCCAGATATAACCGTATCTGTTCATCAAGTTCTGATCCGAAAGGCACAATCCTCTGTTTGTTCCTTTTACCCGTCACCTTGATGCATCTGCCATGAAGATCAACATCCTCATCTTTCAGGTTCAGTAGTTCAGACCGCCTTATACCGGTATGGTAGAACGTCATTATTATGAGTTTATCCCTAATTCCATCAAAACCGTCTCCGAAATCGACATCATCCAAGAGCCTATCCATTTCCTTATCTCTAAGAAAACAAGGCAAAGGCTTCTTATTCTTTGGCCCGCTTATCTTTCTTGTCGGGTCTTTGTCGACCAAGCCGCGTCTCAATAGAAACCGGTAAAAAGAACGGAGCGCACTCAATTTACGGTTAACAGATGCAGAACTCATGTGTTTATTTTCAACCATGTCGATCATCCACTCCCGGATAATCTCTGCATCCAGCTTTTCCCATGTCATATTGCTGTCAGAATTCTTGAAGAAATCTTCCAATTGCTTCAAATCATCTCCGTAGCTCCTTACCGTACAAGAAGAACTGTTCTTCTCTATTTCAAGGTAACGAAGAAATAAATCTGTCAGCATAACATCAACCGCTATTTCATGCGACTAATTTAGGATTTATTTTTTAAAAAGCAATCAATCAAAAGCGATTTTTTAATTAATCACATAATAATCGGGCTAAAGCCCTCAAGAATTACTCTTCTACAGTTCTGAGCTTGTTTACATAGATAGCGTGCTGCATCTTTATACGCTTCAAAACAGATGGTTTGTCATACTGCTTGCGAGCTCTAACTTCCTTAATCACGCCAGTCTTCTCTGCTTTTCTCTTGAACTTCTTGAGAGCCTTCTCGATGTTCTCACCTTCTTTTACAGGTACAATAATCATTACGTTTTAATTTTTATTGGTTTCAAAATTAATAAATATTCTTTTCGTCAGGGTTTACCCAACGACCGGCAAAAATACGCATTGTTTGTTATTTGACAAAACTTTATCACATTTTTTTTGATGCCAAATGCTTAAAACTCACACTCATCCGACATTTTTCGTCAAGCATCACATCAAAAAAAAGCGGATGCAATAAAATTCTGTTACTCCGATATAAGACAAACAACCTCAAAACAAAAAGCGGTACGCTGACAACGTCAACGTACCGCATATATGGTAAAATCCGAATTAAATCAGACAATCCTCAAATTAGAGGTTTGGATTGATCTTGCTCCACTCAGAAATAGCAGGAACAATGTTGAGAGTTACGAGCTCATCACGCATCTTGCAAAGGTGCTCGTAGCTTGCATCCAATTTTGCAACCTCTTCTGCAGTTCCTGTAGGAACCTCATAATGGCAACCTGTTGTATCCATAGTTGTGTTCATTGCCATCATAATGTGGTTGTACTTATCAGTATTTACATAAGTACCTGCAGGCCAACGGAATGTTTCGCCACCCATAACTGAGCGAATCATTTCTACAGAAAGATATGCAGGGCTCTGGAAAGAAGAACGTCCGCGGAGTTCGATGATCTTAGCACCACCCTTTGTAACGTCAACCTTCATCTGCTCCCACTCTTCTGCTGGGAATTCTGCAGTACCGATGATTTCGTTCAATGGCTTGCCGGCAATCTTAACAGCAGAACCGAACACTGCCATCTGCTCTCCGTGACCACCGTAAGTTGCGCATCCTGTAACCTCGCTCTGCATTACGCCGAACTTCTTTGCCAAAGCGCTCTGAAGTCTTGTAGAGTCGAGAGCAGCAAGAGTTGTAACCTGTGATGGTTTCAATCCAGAATAAAGCAATGTTACAAGACCTGTAAGGTCAGCTGGGTTGAAAATGATAACAACGTGCTTTACATCAGGACAATATGTTTTGATATTTTTACCGAGCTGTTCTGCGATTTCGCAGTTGCCCTTAAGAAGATCCTCGCGAGTCATACCAGCCTTACGTGGAGCACCACCTGAAGAAATGATATATTTTGCATCCTTGAATGCTTCTGCTACATCAGTTGTTGCAGTGATGTTTACATCTCCGAAACCGCTCTGACGCATTTCTTCAGCAACACCTTCTGGAGAAAATACATCATACAGACAGATGTTTGAAGTAAGACCCATCATAAGCGCTGTCTGTACCATGTTTGAACCGATCATTCCTGCAGCTCCAACAATAACGAGCTTGTCATTTGTTAAAAATCCCATAATAAATTATTATTTATAATTAAACAAATCGTTCCTAGCTTCAATCTTTTTGACTATGCAAATATATGAAAATCCGACAAGATTAGCAACTGTGACTTTTTATTTATTGCTCCGTTTTTCATATCTAACATATTTTCACGCAAAAGAAATCCCTGCACTCTTTTTTGTTAATTACAGATTGCAAATTGCCGCATAAGTTTTACAAGCGAACGACTCAGTGCATGATGCTTACAAATTATAAACATATTTACTTAACTTTGTAGTATCAGACTCTAATTAATATACATATAAATGCCATGAACAAGATAAAAGAAAGAATGGAGTCGCTCAGGACTCTGATGAGAGCAAACAATCTGGATGCTTTCATAACACCTAGTACAGATCCTCATTCCGGAGAATACGTTCCAGACAGATGGAAATCCAGAAGCTGGATATCCGGTTTTACGGGTTCGGCTGGAACGGCTGCCGCTACGTTGGACAAATGTGCCCTTTGGACAGACTCCCGATATTTCCTGCAGGCAGAAGAACAGCTGAAGGATACTGACTATGTGCTCATGAAAGAGAAGATCGAGGGTACACCTTCTGTAGCAGAATGGTTGACCGCCAATCTGAAAAGCGGAGACACAGTAGGTGTAGACGGATGGACAAACACTGTGACAGCTGTTGAAGAGCTGGCTGAAGAATTAAAACTTAAGGGAATCAAGCTCCGTACAGACATAGATCCTTATGACACAATCTGGGAAGACAGACCTGAGATTCCTGCTCAGAAAGCATTCATTCACCCGATAAAATATGCAGGCGAAACAAGTGCAAGCAAATTGGCAAGAATCAGGGAAAAACTTCATAAAGCCAATGCCGACGCTTTGCTTATCTCAATGCTGGACGAAGTGGCATGGACAACGAACCTGCGCGGAAACGACATCGAATACAATCCGGTATTCGTAAGCTATCTGCTTGTAACTACAGAAAGCGCCACACTCTACACCAGAAAATGCAAAATTGACGCAGAAACAGAAGAACAGCTGAAGACAGAAGGAATCGATGTAGAGGAATACTCACAGATTGAGCAGTCTCTGAAATCATTCAAAGGACGTGTAATGGTCCAGCCAGACAAGACCAACTACAGAGTCTACTCGTTCATAAGCAATCCGCTGAGATGCGAATGCCCTGTCTCTTACATGAAAATCATGAAAAACGAAGTAGAGATAAATGGATACCGCAGTGCCATGCTCAAGGATGGAATTGCAATGGTAAAATGGGTGAAATGGATGACAGAGGCTGTAAAGAATGGAAATCAGACAGAATTGTCGCTGGAAAAGAAATTATACGAATTCAGAGCTGAGCAACCGCTTTTCAAGGGCGAAAGCTTTGCCAGCATAATGGGATACGGACCTCACGGCGCCATAGTGCACTACGAACCGACCGAAGAAACCGACATCCCAGTAAAGCCTGAAAGTCTTCTGCTCATCGACTCCGGAGGCCAATATCTGGACGGAACGACAGACATAACGCGAACAATACCTCTTGGTCCGCTCACAGATGAAGAAAGACGCGACTATACACTTGTACTTCGTGGATTCATAAACTTGGGACGTGCGCATTTCCCTAAAGGTACATGCGGTACACAGCTCGACTGCCTGGCCAGAACACCTATGTGGGAATACGGCATCAACTATCTGCACGGAACAGGCCACGGAGTCGGTTCATTCCTCAATGTACACGAAGGTCCTCACCAGTTCAGAATGAATCACATGCCGACCACTCTTGAACCGGGAATGACCATAACGGACGAACCTGGAATATACATAGAGGGGAAGCATGGAGTAAGGCACGAAAACACAATGTTGATAGTATACGACAAGGAAGGCATAACGTTCGGTCCGTACTACAAGTTTGAACATCTGACACTATGCCCTATATTCACATCGCCAATCATCAAAGAAATGATGCAGGACGAAGAAGTAAAGTGGTTCAATGAATATCAAGAAACTGTCTACGAGAAACTGTCGCCAAATCTTGACGAAGAGCACAGACAGTGGCTGTACGAAATAACAAGACCTATTTGAAAAAACGAAAAGAAAAACATATATGGCACTAATCAAAACAGTATTGGGCAAAACGCCCAAATTCGGCAAAGACTGCTATTTTTCAGAGAATGCAACCATTATCGGCGATGTCGAGATGGGAGATCAATGTACAGTTTGGTTCAACGCAGTTGTAAGAGGCGACGTGAACTATATAAAAATCGGAAACCGAGTGAATATACAGGACGGTTCGTGCCTGCACACCACTTACGAGAAGGCTGCGATAGAAATTGGTGACGATGTCACTATTGGGCACAACGTCACCCTTCATGGATGCACCATACACAGCGGAGCACTTATCGGAATGGGTGCAACCGTATTGGACAAAGCCGATATAGGAGAAGGCGCCATAGTCGCCGCCGGCGCGCTTGTTCTGCAGCATACAAAAATCGGCCCTGGGGAATTGTGGGGAGGAGTACCTGCTAAATTCATCAAAAAAGTAGAACCACAACAGGCCAAAGAACTCAATCAAGGCATTGCAAACCATTACATAATGTATGCCGATTGGTACAGAGACAAGTAAAACATTCGGAACCCACGTTCACTGAAACCGAAAACAGCGTAAGGGCTCAAAAACAAAACTGCGAGCCCTCACAATAAAAATTGCGGGCGCTCGGAATTCACATCCTGAGCGCCCGCAATTTTTATCCATATCAGAAGCAACGGCAAAAATCTAAAAATTCATCTTCAAGAACACCATCATTTACCGTTGAAAATATTTACTCCGACAAGGAATCTTATAGTACCGACATTATTCGAAAGAACAAGATTGCGGTCCCAATAAAGCGATGTATGCAGATCATAAGTTACCGTAAGACTGTATTTGTCGCCACGCCACTTTACAGCAAGATCATTGACGAAATCGCAGCTTACCGAATCGAACAGGCTACGCTTACTCGTACCTATGTCATCCTTGCTCATGTGCCTGTAACCCAAAGCCGGATTAGAAGCCAGCGAAATCATCCATCGTTTACCTATAGCCCAATTGTAGCCATAACCGAATCTGACAGCATAATCCCAATAGCGGATTCTATTGAAAAGCATGAAACTGCCCATATTGTCCTTAATTTCATCTGGAATTTTGCCTTGATCTACGTTTGTATTCTGATATACGAAACTGAATCCAAGCATGAAACTGCCACTGCTCCGCTTCTGCACAGCCGTATTCTTGCTGAACGCCGATGTCCACGAATATTTCCTATTATTGAACACGTACGCGATGTTTGCCCCCAACATATAAGCCTTCAAGCCATTGAATTCATACATATTGTCGGGAATAATATCGCTGTAAATATTAGATATGCGAGAATTTTCACTAGACTTGAAATAATACGCTTCACCTATCAGCTTACTGGTATTGAGTTTGAAAGTCAATCTACGTCCGGAAACACCGCTTTTTCCACCTTTTTCCCACAACGGATTAAGATTAAGAAAACCACCGACACCAATGGCTTTCCAATACACATAACCTCCAATGGCATAAGACATGTCTGAGACAATGCTGAGACGCGCATCGTCATTACGCGAGCGTATGTCGTAAAACTCATGCACTGCACGAACACCAGCCATGACAGTCAGGCCTTTGGGAGACGGCTTCACATAATTGGAATCCACCTGATTGAAAAAACGGCCAACATTTCGTGCTATGCCGTAAATTTTGGAAAAGAAAGATGGTTTATCAGAAACAGAGACAGCGCTGTCTGTTTCTGCACAAGAAGAATTGCCTATACAAGGCCTAGAAAAACTATCAGACGTATCATTCACACATAAACAGATGTACTTCATCTCCGTCCGTTGCTCGGCCGAAGCAGAAGCTCTGGCGGAGATGAAGAGCATCATTAAGATAATGTATAAATGAAACGTTTGCATCAAAGTTGAGACCTAAGGGTTGTATAACTGCGTCATGAGCACACCGTTGTGGTATCGGTTTTGCCGTTGAAAATTGCATCGAAGCATTTATCAGCGGCACCGGCATTTCCACTTATATATTCACCGGCTTTACGGCCTGAAGCTTCAAGGAATGCCCCGTCTGCCAGCAAACGATCCATCTTCGCAGAAAATTCTCTGTAATCATTGAACTCAAAAGCACCGCCACACTTAAGCAGATACTGCGCCTCGCGGAACTTTTTGTTGTTCGGCCCAATGAATACCGGTATACCATAGACCGCAGCTTCAGGCACATTATGTATGCCTGCTCCGAAACCACCTCCGACGAGAGCTATTTCGCCATATCGATATATCGAAGAAAGCTTGCCATAACAATCAACAATAAGAACTTCAGCATCCTTAACCGTTGAAATGTCGGCCTGAGTATAACGAACAATCTTGCGATCGCCCAAGCAATCACAAATCTGCTTGATATGCTCATCGTCTATAACATGAGGTGCGATTACAAGTTTCCAGTCGCGGTGACGATTGAAATAAGGGATGTATATTTCATGGTCGGGTTGCCAGCTGCTGCCTGCAATGAAAGTTTTCTTACCATCCTTGAAAGCCTCAACAAGAGCCAGGTCTGCAGCCTGACGCCGAATATCCAGCACTCTGTCAAAACGCGTATCGCCTACAACTGTAACATTCGTGATGCCTTGCGAAGCTAGAAGATTTTTCGACTCTTCGTTCTGCACAAAGAGATGAGTGAAAAGCTTCAATACATGTGCTGAACCATACCACTTGAAAAAATACTGGGTGCTACGGAATATGCTGGAAACACTATAAGTAGGAACACCTCGCTTGTGCAAAGCAGTAAGATAGTTTTCCCAAAATTCATATTTTATGAATACAGCGATTTCAGGATTAACAAGATTCAAGAAACGCTTTGCATTTCCTGGTGTATCGAATGGTAAATAACATACGATGTCTGCACCGTCATAATTCTTGCGTACTTCATATCCGGAAGGAGAAAAAAATGTAAGCAGAATCTTATATTCAGGATGAAAACGCCTCAAGCGCTCCATCAATGGTCTGCCCTGCTCGAACTCTCCCAACGAAGCAACGTGGAACCACACGTAACGGCCGTTCGGTTCAATATTCTCCTTCAGCAGTCTGAAAGTATTCTTCTGCCCGTTGATGAGCAAAGAAGCCTTCTTGTCGAACAATGCAACAATGCGGGCTGCCAAAGCATAAAAATATATAGCCAGATTATACACTTTGATTTGCTTTTGATTTAAAGTCCTTCTAAAAAAATATCAGCCGCAATGCCTTTTTCAATACAATAAGACATTGCGGCAATAAAGTAAATATTTATCCAAGTACCTCTATGGCACGACGCATACGTGCCACAGTTTCTTCTTTGCCCAAGAAAGCGGCCAGTTCGTACATGTCAGGTCCTTGTCCAGTACCTACAAGACATACACGCCATGCATTCCAAGGTTTTTTACCTTCTGTTTCAGCCCATACATCAACAACAGCTTTCTGAGCCTCTACAGAAAAATCGTCAAGTTTCTCCAACATATCAGCAAGTTCAGACATGTCGGATGCTGAATTTTCCTTCCAATTCTTCTTGACGAACTTATCTTCCTTGCTGTACTCCTTAGGAGCTACGAAGAAGAAATCACACAAAGGCCACAAATCACTGATGAAGCTGACATTGCGTTTTTTCTTGTTTCCGTCGTTGTCTGTATATTCAACAACTTTCTGCTTCATCATACCTACGACCATTGCCTCGCGCTCAGGAGTAGACTCTATGCCGTTGGCACGAAGAATCTTGTCAAATTCAGGAGTCCAATCCTTATCTTCCAAACGAAGAAGATACTGATGATTGAACCAGATACCTTTCACATAATCAAAACGAGCACCAGCCTTGCTGCACTTGCTGAGATCGAAAAGTGAAACCATCTCGTCAAGCGACATTATTTCCTGGTCGTTGCCTGGATTCCATCCCAAAAGTGCAAGGAAATTGATTACAGCTTCTGGAAGATAGCCTTTCTCTCTGTATCCTGAAGAGACTTCACCGCTCTTTGGATCGTGCCATTCCAATGGGAAGACAGGGAATCCCAACTTATCGCCGTCGCGTTTTGACAACTTGCCGTTGCCCGTAGGTTTCAGGAGCAAAGGAAGGTGTGCAAATCTTGGCATAGTGTCTGTCCATCCGAAAGCTTCATAAAGAAGTACATGGAGAGGAGCAGAAGGAAGCCACTCTTCACCTCGGATTACGTGAGTAATTTCCATCAGATGGTCATCAACAATATTGGCAAGATGATACGTAGGAAGCTCGTCTGCACTCTTATAAAGAACCTTATCGTCAAGAATAGAAGAATTGATCTTAACGTCTCCGCGTATCATGTCATCAACATGAACATCGCGTCCCGGCTCAATCTTGAAACGTACGACATACTGTTCGCCGGCAGATATGAGACTGTCAACTTCTTCCTTGCTCATGGTAAGAGAGTTGCGCATCATACCTCTGGTTTTTGCGTCATACTGGAAATTCTCTATTTCCTCACGTTTCTTATTAAGTTCTTCAGGAGTATCAAAAGCAATGTAAGCCTTATCATTGTCAAGAAGAATCTTGACATATTTCTTATAGATGTCCTTGCGTTCCGACTGTCTGTACGGTCCGTGTTCGCCACCGAAACTAACGCCTTCATCAAACTTGATTCCCAGCCACTTGAAAGATTCAAGAATATATTCTTCTGCTCCGGGAACAAAACGGTTTGAATCAGTATCTTCTATTCTGAACACAAGATCGCCACCATGCTGCTTTGCAAAAAGATAATTATACAACGCAGTACGCACACCTCCAATATGGAGCGGTCCTGTCGGACTTGGTGCGAAACGCACTCTTACTTTTCTTTCAGCCATAATATATTTTAAGATTTTTTAATTTGCCTGCAAAAGTAACTCTTTTTTTCCTAAAACAAAAACAAACAAGTTCATTCCCTTGTCCATAAAGGCATTGAAGCAAGTGTTTTTTCGTAGTCACCTATCAGACGCTTCATTATATGGTCTATGGTGCAGACTTCACGTACCATTGAAGCAGCCTGCCCTATTTCCAATTCGCCTTCTTCAATATCGCCTTCAAATATACCGCGCTTGGCACGTCCACGTCCCAACAATGCTGTCAGATCTTCAGCACTGGCACCGTTATTTTCTGCTTCTATGACAGCTTTCTGAAAGTTATTCTTAACGAGGCGTGTCGGAGCAAGTTTTTTCAGAAGAAGTTTTGTGTCTCCTTCTTCAAGATTTATACAAATATTTTTGAAATTATCGTGGGCTGAACTTTCTGCAGAAAGAGCAAATAAGGTTCCGATCTGTACACCGTCTGCACCTAAAGCCTGAGCTGCACACATTGCACTTCCGGAAGCTATACCTCCAGCGGCTATCAACGGCAAATCTGTAGCGTTACGCACAGCCGGAATAAGGCACATTGTGGTTGTTTCTTCACGTCCGTTATGTCCACCGGCTTCAAAACCTTCTGCCACAACGGCATCTACACCTGCTTCATTGCACTTGCGCGCAAATCGGGAACTGCTTACCACATGGGCAACCTTAACACCATGTTCTTTCAAGAAAGGAGTCCATGTCTTTGGATTTCCAGCTGATGTAAAGACAATGCCGACTTTCTCTTCCACAATTATGTCCATTATCTTATCCATCTCCGGATACATCAAAGGCACATTTACTCCAAAAGGCTTATCCGTAACCTCACGGCATTTACAGATATGTTCTCTCAAAACTTCAGGATGCATAGAACCGGCGCCTATCAAACCTAAACCTCCGGCATTGCTTACAGCCGAAGCCAACCGCCAACCGCTGCACCATGCCATACCGCCTGCTATTATAGGATAGCGGATATCAAAAAGTTCACAAATCCTATTCATAAAAACATAAAGACTTTTTGAATGTTCTGCTTTCTAAATCAATCACATGATGACAAATATATAAAAAATGCCGAAACCAAGTAGTTGGAGTTTCGGCATTTTAAATCATTTACGGTTGCTATAACCATTAATCCATATGGAACATCTCTGGCAATGGTATTGAAATCGGAGAATTGTCGGGATTGACCTCCATTATGTCAGCCATGTAATCCCACCATTTCTGAACTATCGGATTAGATCCCATATCCTGCGAACCGGTATCTCCTTTGGTTTTCTGGAACGCAAAAAGGATGTTTGTCTCTTCATCAAGATAAATGGAATAATCGTATACTCCACCTTCCTGCAACAGTTTACGCATTTCAGGCCACAAAGCCGCATGACGTTTCTTGTACTCTTCCTTGAAACCAGGCTTCAAGAACATTTTGAAAGCTTCTCTCTTTTCCATGTTGTTATAGGTATTAAATTATTAATAAGATATCAAGGACAAAAACTATCCTCAATGTATAGTCACCATTGTAGCACCGAAACCGTATTCGCGGAAAGAGGCATCTTGATAAGTACACTTCTTATACTTATGCTTCAGTTCGGTTATGATGGCATTCCTAAGAACACCTTCGCCTTTTCCATGTATGAAAACTATCTTGCGGCCTTTTTCATTGATATGTTCATCCATTGTTTTGCGGAACACACCCATCTGATAGTCTTTCATGTCGCCTGCAGACATTCCGGTTGTCGTATCGAGAAGTTCATCTATATGCAAGTCAACCTCTATAAGTGAATTCTTATCATTCTTATGCTGTTCTTTTACAGCATGTGGATGTTCATCACCTTTATTCTTTTCGAGCATGGCCTTTTTCAATTCTGATGCATCAACATTAAAGGACTTTGGCGCAACATCATCTTTTACAACATCATAGACCAATGCTGGAACATCAAAAAACAAAGATTCTCTGAAAGTGTGAAGTTTATAAAACTTGGTGGTATCTATTCTTAAATCCGCATTAACAGGAGACTTCAAGAGGAAACCTTTGTTCTCTTTATACGCAATAAGCTGTACCGCAAGTTTTTCCATCTCATTGAGCATAGAATGATCAAAAGTCTCAAGCATCAACTTTGTATTAGGTTCCACAACACCGCTTGATCTTAACTTCCAAGATGCATTCTCACACGACATATAAGTATACATTACGTAATAATTGCAGTCGTTGACCAAATACGCCTCAAAACTTGTAGACGACATATTTCTGTTGTCTTCAGGCACGAACGCCAAAAAGACATTGAGTTTATCACCGTCACGGCGTTCCTGCGGTGCGGGTTTATATGCAATCGGGAGATCTGCAGGTTCGATGTCGACATCATCTTCCGTAACATCAGGTATACTGTTTGCCTTGGCATTCTTTTCAGTACGCTTATTACGTCCCATAGTATCAACTTTGGCAATATTGTAATCGTCAGTATCAATAACGACGCATTCGTTTATAGGCATCGGGATGTCAAATCCATCCTGATCCTCTACCAAAACTATATTACCCTTATCAAACCCTTTAACGATTCCGCCTCCTGTTTCACTTAGGAAACGAACTTTATCTCCTATTTTCATACTCAATCAAATTAACAAAATGGTATTATTTCATTCTTCAAGGAAAACACGACGATATTCCTGCTCGAAATTTGGAGTAAAAACACCTGAGCCGATGTTTGAAACAATCTCTTCACGCGACCAGAACCGACCGCCATCCAATTCTGCAGAAGGCAAAATCGGACCATCATAAACGGTTTTGTGCACAAACACCAGTTCACGTTCCCTATCTGACTCAAAGACATAGCTGACAATAAATTCTGGAACGAATTCCTCAATGCCCAGCTCTTCTGATACCTCACGCTTAAGTGCAGAAGACACGTCTTCACCAAGATCGACATGTCCGCCTACAGACGTATCCCATTTTCCAGGCTGTATATCCTTCCATTCAGGACGTTTCTGCAGAAAAAGATTTCCCTTGCCGTCAAATACATGCAGATGTACAACAGGATGCAAAAGTTTGCTGCCGCCATGACACTCTCCACGTGTTGCCGTACCTACAATATTGCCATCTTCATCCACAACGGGAAAGAGTTCATCATTATTATCAAACAAATTAACCATAAACAATATTCATGAAGACAATATCAAGGTATCAATATAGAACTGTCACCATAACTCAAAAAACGGAAATCATGTGACAAGGCATAATCATAGATTTTTTTCCAATCGCCTTTAACGAATGCAGACACCAACAAAAGCAACGTACTCTGAGGCTGATGGAAGTTTGTAACCATTCTTCTGACTATGTGATATTCATATCCTGGAGCTATTATAATCTGCGTGCTTGTACGCAAAGCATTCAACCCGTTATTCTCCAGATACGATTTAATATTCTCCAAAGCTTTGACTGTTGAAATCTTTTTGCCCGCATAATCATAAGGCATCCACTGCTCCACATGAAGTTCTTCTTCAGTCAAATCCATATTTTCCTCAAGCTTCAAACCTATGTAGTAAAGACTTTCCAAAGTACGCACAGACGTTGTACCTACGGCTGTAGCCTCTCCACCATGCGCAATGAGTTTATCTATGACACGAAGACTTACAGAAAAATATTCGGAGTGCATTTCATGTCCCTGAATTTCCTCACTTTTGACAGGTTTGAAAGTTCCTGCTCCGACATGCAGTGTAACTTCTTCACGTTCAATTCCAGCCTTGTCAAGACTTTCAAGTACACGTTCTGTGAAATGAAGTCCTGCAGTAGGCGCAGCAACAGATCCTTTTATTTTGGAGTATACAGTCTGATAGGTTTTCTTATCGCTCTCCTGGGTTTCTCTATTCAGATATGGAGGTATAGGCAACTCACCTACAACTTCAAGCACATCTGCAAAGGTCATGGAGTCATCATCCCAAGAGAACTCAACTCTATGGCTTGTACCATTCCCATGCTCTTCCTTTTTAACGGCCGTTAAAGTAAAATCCTTACCGCCGACATTGAAAGTCCTAGACAGCGCCCCTTCTTTCCATCTTTTCAGATTTCCAATCATGCAATACCATGAACAAGAGCCTGTAGACTGAAAATTCAATGCATAATCATTTGGAATAGCAGGTTCCAAACAAAAGACTTCAATCAAAGCTCCTGTTTCTTTCTTGAAATGAAGGCGCGCCTGAATAACTTTTGTATTATTGAAAACCATCAGTGAACCCTGCGGTATATACTTCGGCAAAGAAGTAAAAACATCTTCTCCTACTTCACCTTTGTTATAGACCAGAAGTTTACTGCTGTCACGTTCGGCAAGCGGGAATTTTGCTATCCGTTCATCCGGAAGCTCATAATTGAACTCATTTATCCTGATATGTCTTGTATCCATAAAAAGCTAAAGACTGGGCCGTCAGCCCAGTCACTAAAAAACTTGTATACCCAATACTAATAGAGTTTACTTACACTCAAATTCTCTCAACCATTGAAGCCAGATTCTTACGATCCTTAGGTTTGTTTTCGCAGTCTGGAGCTATATGTCCGATAGGTATAATAGCTACAGCTTCCAGCTCTGCAGGCTGAGGGAACAATTCAGCCAACATCTGAGTATTGAAATTGCAGACCCAACAAGTACCAAGTCCACAGTCTGTAGCGGCAAGACATATATGCTCTACAGCAATAGCAACATCAATATCGCCATGAGGCTTCATATCATATTTACGAACCCACTCTTCGTTCTTATTCTTATAAGCAATTATATACATTGGAGCAGTCCTGAACCAATCGCGGTTGTAGCATTTCCAAAGTTTCTCTTTTGCTTCCTGGCTTTCAACAACCAAGAATCTCCACGGTTGTCTATTAACAGCAGACGGAGCAGCCTGAAAACTTTCCAGGATATACGACATATCTTCCTCAGATACAGGTTCATCAGTATATTTTCTGGCAGAAAAACGTTTCATGCACAATTCAATAAAGTTCATAATTGTAAATTTTAGTTGTTGGTTTATAAATCGGGCTTACACAAAACTGATAGAAATACAGTTGTGACAAGCCCCTATCACCATCTGCATCCCATCATAATCCAATCATTTGGAAATAAGATCCAAGATCTGGTCTGCATGAATTTTAGTCTTGATTTGTTTTGGAGACATGATATTTTCAATTCTACCATCCTCGCTTATCAAGAATGTAGTTCTTAAAGTACCTTCAGTAGTTCTGCCGCACATGGTTTTCTCGCCCCATGCTCCCATTTCTTTCTGCAGAACTTTATCGGTATCACTTATCAAGATAAATGGAAGTTCATGCTTTGCAATAAATTTCTTATGCGAATCTGTACTGTCCTTGCTTACTCCTATCACCTCATACCCTTTTTCAATAAGTTCGGTGTATCGGTCGCGCAAGCTGCAGGCTTCAGCAGTACATCCTGGAGTGTTATCTTTTGGATAGAAATAAAGTACGACTTTCTTTCCGGCAAAATCACTCATTTTAACTTCCTTTCCATCCTGATCTACACCAAGCAGTTCAGGAACCTTATCTCCAATTTCCATAACCTTATTTTTATTTGATATGCTACAAACTTACTAAAATGTTTTCACAATATAGTACACAACCCATAAAAAATGGCCGTGATTGTACGCTTAATGCTATAAAAAACGAGTTTTCAATCAAAGACGAACTTCACCTCCTTAAACTCATACCTTCTCAACAAACCAGCCTCATCACGCAAAAGCATATGGCCGCTAGGCTCAACGCGCTCAATGGCAGCATTGAAAACACCCGACTCATCTTCAAACCGGTGAATTCCGACACCACGATAAAGGGAACTGAAATATTCTTTATCGATCGCATCCCAATCTCCATTCTCAGCCATAATATAATATTTACAGAAATGCTTTATTATTAAAGCCAATACTTCTTCCCTGTCAATAACTTTGCCTGATTTCAACATAAGTGATGTCGGATGAGGTATGTCAGACTCAAATTCCGCCTGATTGACATTCACACCACAACCAAGAATACAATTGCTGACATATTTTCCGTTCAAATCGCACTCAATCAATATTCCGCAAACCTTTTCGTCACCACAATAAATGTCATTTGGCCATTTTACGCTTACATCATCAACATATTCAGCACATGCATGACAAATGCTCAACGCTATTATTTCAGACATCAGGAATTGTCTATTGGCCATAAGAAAATCAGGGTGACAAAGCAAACTGAAAATAACATTCTTACCAGGCTGTGTTTTCCAAGAATTTCCCCGCATGCCTCGTCCAGCAGTCTGATTTTGAGTAACTGCCAAAGTAAAACCAGGCAAGGAAAATCCTGAAGATATCAAATTCTTAATATAATTGTTTGTGGAATCAACCTCATCAATATCTATCCTATTAATACTTAAGTTCTCCATATTGGTCCATTTTATAAATATGCACAAAATTAGCGATTAAGGATATAAAGAGCTATTTTTGCATAGAATTTGTTTTAAAGCATATTAATATGGACAAAGATACATACTATATGAAAGCAGCCCTTGCAGAAGCCAGAAATGCACTTGCAAAGGATGAGGTACCTATAGGCGCAGTTGTTGTGTGCAGAGACCAAATCATTGGAAGAGGACACAATCTGACAGAAACGCTCCATGACGTCACTGCACACGCCGAAATGCAAGCAATCACAGCTGCAGAAGAATATCTCAACGGAAAGTACTTGGATACATGCACACTATACGTCACAGTTGAACCGTGCGTGATGTGCGCAGGAGCCATAGCATGGTCACAAATAGGAAAACTTGTATACGGGACAAGAGACGAGAAACGAGGATACCTCAAATATGCACCTCAAGCGTTGCACCCCAAAACAGAAGTTATTGGAGGCATATTGGCAGATGAAGCGGCAGATATGATGAAAAATTTCTTCAAGAAGAAACGATAACACCTCTATTAAAGAGTTGTCATTAGTCCTTCACCTCAACAAAATCGACATATTTACCTTCGTCCTTATCGAAAATCTTACCTTTTTTATTTCTCTTGCCTTTAGTTTCAGAACGATTATTTCTTCCAGAAAAATTGCTTGAGCGATTTGTATTTTCGGCATTATTTTCGAACGGGCCATTGTCCGAAGCAAACTTTCCACCACCGAATAAACGGGATATATAGTTTCTTATCGCAACTCCTGCTATAACAACAATTACCAAAACAAGCAAGAATAAGAATCCCAAGAAACTGATTATACCACCTATAAAACCTAATATTGCCATATTTTCAAGATTATGCATTAACTTCTGCTATACCATATAGCAAAAAGCATGCCAACAAAACGGAAGTACTATAAAATTCTGAAAAAGCTGAACGCAAATCACTTTCTTCCGAAAACAAACGTTCCTATTGACATCAGCAGATACAAACCGATACACAAGGCTATACCCCTAGACACAACCAACGCTATGTTGCCAATTGAAGCGCCATATACAAATGAAAGCAAGAGTACAAGAAGACAAATTGCAATAAAGACAAACTTAATCTTATTTGACTTCCAGCTCATATTTGTAAATTTCAATGCAAACATCGGGATTTCACAAACGAGAAGCCAACTGAACATCACAACAAATGCCAACAGGAATAAAGAATTAAATCGTGGAGATGTCAAGAAATCTCCGCAACTACTTATCAATGCCCCCCAAAATATTGCATTGGCAGGAGTAGGCATGCCGATAAACCCTGTATGCTGGCGTTCATCAATATTGAATTTAGCAAGTCGATATGCTGAAAAAGCAGCCATCAAAAACGCTGTAAATGGAAGATAACTATACCAGAATTCGCTTCCGATAAAAGAAGGATAATATACCTTCGTAAACAAAACGAATATCATTGCAGAAGGAGCAACGCCAAATGTAACGACATCGGCCAAAGAATCGAGTTCCAGTCCCATACGTCCTGAAACACCCAAAGCACGAGCTGTAAGCCCGTCGAAGAAATCAAAAAATGCACCGATCAATATAAAAAGGAATGCAGTAGAGAAATTGCCATGAAATGCAGCACCCACTGCGATACATCCGGAAATCAGATTACAGCATGTAATCATATTCGGGATATTGCTTACAAACGAATTACGAGTCCTTTCCATATATATTACTTTTTATGCGAAGCCAATTTTGCAATTACAGTTTCATCACCTACAGATGTCTGTCCAAGTTTAACCTTGATTTCTGCATCCATCGGGAGATACAAGTCTACACGCGATCCGAATTTTATAAATCCAAGATGGTCGTCAATGAAACATTCCGAACCCTCTTCCGCATAAGTGACAATTCGTCTGGCCACGGCACCTGCGACCTGACGTACCATAACCTCCTGACCATGAGGAGTACGTATTATTATGGTAGAACGCTCATTCTCCGTACTTGCCTTAGGAAGGAAAGCCTGATGAAAATTACCGTCGTGGTGTTCAACTTTCGTAATTACACCATCACACGGAATCCAGTTTGCATGAACATTAGTCAAGCTCATGAATATCGAAACCATCATGCGCTTATCATGAAAATACTCTTCCTCTTCGACTTCCTCTACTACTACCACTTTTCCGTCTGCAGGCGCAACCACTGCATTATTTGTGCCCCCAAGAAACATTCGTATCGGACATCTGAAGAAATTCACCATGATTCCATAAATCACAGAGAACACCACTATAACAGCGGCCGAAACATATCGGTTATCAATAAAAAGACATGAAAGTGCAATTATTGCCGCAAGTGCCACACCACATACAATCAAGGTATGAACCCCTTCATGATGAATTCTGATCTTGTTTCTGCGCTTATTATGTATAGCCGGTTTTGCTGATGCCATTTCTTATAAAGTCTATTAAATTTTCTTTTTGTAAGGTACTTATCCGTGCAAAGATAAGGCATTCCTAAAAATTTCACAAAGAAAAAGTCTTTTTTATTGCCTATTTGTAACCTTTAAACACGAATATACTAAAAACCCTCAACCACAATCTGTTCAACAAAAACGGCTGTGTGTATCAAAAAAAATACACACAGCCGTACAACGTCAGACGCATCCGTACTGATTATTATTTCAAAAGACCTTCCATCGGACTATTCATTCGTCTGATACCTTCGGCAATACCCTTCGCATTGAGTTGCGCCCCTTTGAGCGAAGAATGTGTATGGTCATGACAGAACATTTTTGTGGCCTTTTTGCGACCCATCTTGTCAAGTGCATCAGCTGTAATATTATGCAAGTCAATAAAATCTACGCCGGTAGCCTCCACAACATCCCTATACCATTTACCGTAAGAGTCATTTCTACGCTCCACCTTTCCACCAGGCCATTCATTACGAGGAGTGAGTGACACAAGTACAGGTATGCCTCCTTTTTCTTTCACATCACCAATAAACTTCTTCAGATACCATCCAAAAGAATAAATCACCTTATACTGTCCGTAAGAAGCAAGCTTATATACATGGCATGTATCATCAGCAGTTGCAATTGTACCACGTTCTTTATTTTTGTCAATATCTCCTATATCATTATGTCCAAATTGTATCAAAACATAATCTCCAGGACGGATTGAATTATAAACTTCATCCCATCTGCCTTCATTAAGATAGGTTCTGGTACTGCGTCCAGCCTTTGCACAATTAACCACAGTACATTTTGTAGAATCAAAAACAGTGTAGGCTTGACTTCCCCAACCCCACATACCGTCTTTCTTCTTATCTTCATTCTTAACAGTCGAATCGCCCGTGAGGAACACAACCGGTCTTCCATTCTTACGATCCACTTTCACAGTTTTAGGTTCGAGCGGAAGTAGGCATGCTCTAAGCCTGTCCAACTGCGGATCATTATTAGAAGCAATACCTTCTGCAGCTGAGCGCGCATTCAATATCGCACCGAACTCACTTGAATGTATCTTATCTCCAAAGAAATGATAATCGGTCTTCCATTTTCCGAAACTCTCAAATTTCTTGGCAGAAATATCATTAAGATCTATAAAAGGCACATTCTGTTCTTCTGCAATCTGCTTAGACCACAAGCCGAAAGTTTTATCCACGCGTGCAATTCTGTTCGGATTTTCAGCCTCATATGCATTACGTGGCGTCAAAGACATCAATATAGGAGTAGCTCCTGCCTTACGTATATCAGCAATATACTTGCGCATATATTCGCCGAACGAATAAACAGTATCAACCACACCTGTTTCCTTTATAGTGACAACAAGCGAATCCTCATGGCTTATGCCCTTTATACTGGCCCTTGCACGTCCTGAGTCAAAAGGTCCATTATCGTTATGCCCAAGTTCCAAAATGACATAATCACCAGGACGTATACCTTTCAGTACATCTTTCCAGAGATATTTCCAGAATGTTCTGGAGCTGGTACCTCCAAGCGCATGATTTTCTACCGTAATCTTGTTCTCGTCAAAAAATTGACGTTCAAAATATCCCCATCCCCATTGTCCGTTGTTGCCGTTTCCGAGAGTACCATTTCTCATTGTCGAATTGCCTACAAGAAATAATACAGGATTGTTACCCTTTCGGCTTGAACCGGACACAGGTCTGACTTGATTGGCCTTGGCCAAACTATCAAGCGTAAGATCTGTCACTTTGTTTACATCAGCCATACTTTCCATTTTTTTTGGCGTTTGTGCTAACAAAGTGCCACAAAGCGAGAAAGTTAAAATAAGTGATAAGGTTGTTTTCATAATAAATAGTTATAAGTGTTTATATTAAGAGTACATGTCAAGATTCAAAGAATCGCCTCAGACCAGTTCTGGCATCAGACAATTTCGAAGCCCAATCTTCAACAGAATTTTGCCCTATTACATCTGTGACATACTTGACAGATACAAACGGAATATTCATAGACTTACAAACCTCAGCTTCCGCATATGCTTCCATATCTACAACGTCGCCTTCTATATCACAAATGTCTGTCACAAAACTGTCGCCTGTATTGCACCAACACATATCATTGCATCCATCAATCTTGCTTATTCCAATCTTATTGTCAAAAGATATTCTGGATCCGATACCAGGCAAAGCCACTTTTTCAAGATCGCGATCAATGAAATTACGACAAACGAACACATCACCTACGTTATGCCGTATTGTACCAGCAGTACCAACATTCAAGATTGCATCAGGACAAAATTCGTATATGGCGCGCATAAGATTCATAGCAGCTTGAACCTTACCCACTCCAGTTTTCACAAATACAACATCCTGATCAGGAATATCCAGTTGGAATCTTTCGCCTTCCACAGCGTATGCAACTACTAGTTTCATGTGTTTTTGTGCAAAAATAACTATTTTTCTGCCACATTGTAAGAAATGAAATGCAATTATACAATACAACCTCCAATACATGTCATTTTTGGAAAAACAAAAAGGTCTGCCGGCAAATTGCCGACAGACCACCATGAACAGCTGAATATCAATTGTTCAGCACACGCTGCTTATTGATTCTCATACCAAAGATCACCCCACATACCACGAGGTTTGGCTTGACCTTCACCTGTGGAAATATCACCTCCTCCCTCGATATTATCAGGAGCGCTTGCACTTAGAATACTTTTCTGCATTTCAAATTCTTCTACCTCCATTGAAGGTTTCAAATAATTTTTTTTCATCTGTCTGTATTATTTTAAGATTAACAATTTATTTCAAGTTATCAATAACCATCTTCTTTCCATTGACGATGTATATGCCTTTCACAGGAGAAGTCACCCTACGGCCTGTAAGGTCATAAATCACGGCGTTCTTCATATCAACTTCACTTTCAATCTTATCGATGCCGGTTGTTTCACCGTCGTCTTCAACAAATCCGAAGTTTTTAATACCATTTGCCAAAGGCTTGAAGTAGCAACGATATGCGCCCAATGTAACAGCATCGCCTTCATTACCCTCAACCACCTTGCAGAACTTATTGCCTGACAGTACGTATGTACCGTAGTCCATCTTGTCTATGTCCGCAAATGTACCAACAAGATATGTATCCTCCTGAGGAGTTCCAACAACAGCTCCACAAACCTTTGCAGGAATAACGACTTCATCAGCACTAGCCTTGAATATATACGGTTTTCCAGCTTCCATTGCTTCCACCGGAGTAAGAGTTGCCAAATCATTCGTCATGCTTGATACAGAATAAACCTTATCAACACCTGATACAGATTCCATATCTACTTCATAAGGAAGACAGATTGTTCCGTAATCGCCGGATGCAACTTTACGCGAATAAAATCTGCCAAGGAGAGTTATTTCACCTACATTTGCTCTTTGATTTGCGGCAATAGACAGACCTACAGAGATTTTTACATTCTTTGGAGTTGAAAGACTTAATGGTATATATCTATATTGCCATCCAAATCCCTTACCAGAATTTGCATATGTGCCATCCGTTGAAAAGTTTGCATTTCCGCTTTGGTCTATTCCAACACCCGTAAGTCCACGGCCTACAGAAATATCTGATTTTTCATCAAAACCCAAAGTAACGACAGCTTGGCTATTAGAACCACGCACAGCAACCTTCAAAACGTATTCTCCTGCCGGCAAATTTATATTCTGTGTAAGATTTCCATTGTCTGACTTGTTGTTCCAAACATTGTAATAATCAACAATAGCACCACTCCAATGATCCGTATTTCGCGTCTGAACATTGTCATTTACCCACTCACCAAGTTCTATTTCATTTGAATAAATGTATTTCACTGCATAAAACTCATCAACATTCAAATCATTAGACCACGTGCCATTGAGTTCCGTCGCAGTTATTGTAGAAGCATTATCAAGCAACCTCTGGTTATAAATTGAAACATCGAGTCCAAGCTCCTCTGCTACCGCAAGTTTCTCTCGGAAAGACTTAAGTGCATTATTCAAAGATGCACTAATCTTCTTAACATCAACTATAGAATTGTATACTTCTTCAATCCCTACATCAGATTTTTCCAATACAGCCTCTGCATTATCCAATCTATCCTTTAATATCACATCAGCATTATCACGTCCGCCCAAACTTGCATCCACATCTGCAATAACTTGTTTCAAAAGTGGTATATTTGGAACTTCTTCAACTTCTGCCAGATAAAAATTATCCAAGTAAGATGTTGCCGTGTATGCAAACTTTAAAGTCACATACTTTTTTGAAGCATTAAATACGAAAAAACTTTGGGTCCATTGGTTATTATTAGCCCATTTCAGTTCATAAACAGGAGAGCCTAAACTTTTTTCCGCATCGGCTTCACCAAGAACATTGTACTTCGCATTCGTACCTATATTTATTCCACCAGACTGTAGCGTCTTCGTCCATCCAACAAACATATATTTTTGTCCTGTAGCCACTTTTGCAAAAGTACGAAGAGATGTTATATCCGTAGAACCAGCAGCATTTATATCAATACGATATTTTCCAGACTGAGAATATTGCTCAGACAATGTTCTCCTGAAAAAATTTTTACCATCATTAGAAAGAACTTCAGTTTTTGCATTATTCCATCCGCCATCATACCAACCGGGTATTTCGCCATTAACGGATTCGTCTTCAAAAGACCCATTAACAAAAAGATTCTCACCTACAACTTTATAGGCCTTATAATCCCCGATTGGACTTTGGACTATATCACCAACATTCTGAGCATTCACCGTACTGCTAAAAGCCAAAGCAGCACATGCCGAAAAAACAAGACATAATTTTTTCATAATACAATATTTAAGTTAACAACATATACAAGATTACTTATTGCAGATTGTGAAATAAATCCGGACATAACTTATGCTGTTCAGAATATTAGATTCACAAAATACAATTAAAGCACCTTTCAATGATAATGCTTTTCAAAAGATTTGGTTTAGGTTGTTCTGTCTTGTCTTCTATCCCCAATATACAAACAGCCATCAAATGCCACAATGACAACCACGGAAGCTTGTATGTTAAAGACGCGTTAAAATTACGAATTAAAATGTTATATCCAACAATTACGAATGTTTTTTCACCCAAACATCGTCTTCGAAATGCAATTTCTTATTTCAAATCAATATAAAATCCAAAAATCATTTCAAATTTTCTTCATTCTATACTTCATAGGCGACACCCCATACTTTAACACGAAAAAGCGTCCAAAAACAGTCTGATCAGAAAATCCCAGAAGTTCAGATATTTCATTAACACTCATATCGGAACTTTCAAGAAGTCTTTTGGCTTCCGTACATATCAACTCTGAAATATGAAATTTTACAGTTCTTCCTGTAGTATTTTTGACGATACGTGAAAGATAAGTTGTCGAAATATTCAGCCTGTCGGCGTAAAATGCTAGATCATGATGCATTCTATAGTTCTCAGCCAACAGCTTCTTGAAACTTCTAAATATTTCATCAGCACGCTTAACATACAACGGACGATTTCGGCCATTGCAACACAGCATATCAGTAATAGAAAGCAAAAGACATCCGCACAAATGACGTATCAACCCATCACGGAAATAGCGGTAAGTTTTCAAATGTTCAGAGAACAACCTTACTTCCAGTTTCATGTATCTATACCTATTTGCATCCAGATGGAAAATCGGTACATCTGACACACCGACAGTCCTCAAAAGATGATAATACATAGGCAATCCGTCAAACAAGCTATCAAAATAATCAGGATTCACATATATGCACCTCATAACAAAATCATTGCTGTATCCATAAACCTCACATTTCATACTTGGAGTTAGTATAAACATGTCTTTCTTGCACGCCTCACAAACAGGCATACTGCCACACGACAACAATGCGTTACCGCTTTCAATAAGAGCGACGAAAAAACCTTTCTCAAACACAACATTTTCTCCACACGCCGTTTGTGCACTTACGACACAACTGTAGATACAGCCCTTATCATCTTTGCGCAACAAATATGTACCAGCATCACTTATATCCATAAAAAAGAAAATGAATCTGCAAAAATATATGTTTTGTTTCGTTTTTGTATAAATACGTTTTTGTTTTAATTAAATATTTCATTTAAATAAAATGAACTTTGCACAAAAGTTCAGTACTCACAAATAAAAGTCCAAAATACAAATCCGGAAGTATGAAAAGTACAATAAAGAATTACACTTTACGCCGTTTTATTCTTTTTGCAATATCCCTATTCATCAACGCATTCGGAATTGCATTCATCACTAAAGCAATGCTTGGCACTTCTCCTATTACAAGCGTCACATATGTGCTCAGCATGTTCACCTCATGGACGATGGGACAATGGACCATAGCCATAAACATTCTTTTTGTCATATTGGAATTACCATTTATCAGTATAAAAGAGTTGAAATCCGACATTAAAATGTTCACACTGCAGATACCTATTGCATTATGTTTTGGAACATTCATAGATATATCCATGAACATGTTGTTCTGGCTCAACCCCGCTGAATACATCAGCAAAATAGTTTTTCTGCTTATAGGATGTATAATTCTAGCCATCGGAATAGCATTGGAAGTCAAAGCCAATGCAGCAATGATGGCAGGCGAGTATCTTGTACGGACCATATCCAGACACTTCAACAAAGAATTCGGATACGTCAAATTAGGTTTGGATATCACTCTGCTGTGCACAGCATGCGTGCTGTCAGTATGTTTCATGTCAGGCATATACGGAGTACGCGAAGGTACGGTTGTAGCGGCATTGGCCGTTGGCCCCATCGTGCATTTCATAAGTCCCTACTACTCATTTCTTGACAAATGGATAAATGATTCAGAAGTTGTCGCATGCGCAGAAAATGCACACAGCCAGAACAAAGTCATAACTATAGCACGGGAGTTCGGCAGTGGCGGACATCTTATAGGAGAAATGCTGGCAAAAGAGCTCGGCATAAAACTCTATGATAAAGAATTCATAAGTCTTGCAGCACAAAAAAGCAGCATAGACGAAGATTTCATAACCCGAAACGAACAGACGATACCGTCATTTTGGCTGAAATGTATAATCGGCAGAGACAGCGGACAGACAGCCGAACACATTCTTTCTAAAGAAGATGTACTGTTCATTGCCGAAAGCAAAATAATTCAGGAAGTAGCAGAAAAAGAGCCATGCATAATTATCGGACGTTGCGCCGACTTCATTCTTAAGGACAATCCTAAGGCTATTAAGGTGTTCTGCTACTCTGACCCTGAAAGCGCATACGAGCGTTGTACTCAGTCATACGGTGTTCCAAAAGACAAGGCTGAAGCCGAAATACGAAGAATCAACCGTAACAGAGCGACCCATTATGAATATTATACAGGAAAGAAGTGGAAGGATCCAAGCCACTACGACCTGATGATAAACACGTCGCACATAGACATCGAAGAAGCCTGCAACCTCATCAAGAGGATATACGAAAAGATGTAATACTACCAGCAATTATAAAAACTCCATAAAATGCCGAAATATAGACAAGGTCATGCCAGAACTATATTTCGGCATTTTTATTTGCTACAAGAAACAACAGATACACTTCTAAATCTATATGAACGACTACACAAATAATTAGATGTTTTATACACTTGACGAACAAAACACGTGAAAATGTATACTCTAAACAGTTATATCTTATATTAACAGACGACAAAAACTTCAATACACAGCAATATAAACAAAAAGCAGTTGCGAATATCGCAACTGCTTTCCGTGGACCAGCCTGGGCTTGAACCAGGGACCTCCAGATTATGAGTCTTTTCGAGTAATATTTCATAAAATTCCGTGTAATATAAATGTGTTGATTTACAGTATCTAATGTATTTGGCAGTTTGCAGAGAAATACATACATTTGCAGTAGTTTGCTCCCGAAAAGGTCACCTCAAGGTCACCGAAACGAGTAAAGTTTGGCTTATAAATTAACGTATTATGAATTATGAAGAAGTCGCTTATCAACGATATGTTCACCCTCATGCTGATGTGCAGCAGCCAGCGGCGTATGAAGTCGAGAGCCGTTCGGCTTACCGTCAGCATCAGCTGCCCCAGCAGCACGAGCCATACAAAAGCCAATGTCCCGGTTCTTTATACCCACGTCTACTATCGCCTGCGTCAGGAACGGCAGCACGAGTTGCAGCAGGCAACCCAGGGCAAGCCCCACGGCTATCTGCCCGAAGTACTTTCTGTATTTCTTCAGGTAGCCGAACAGGAAGCGGAACGAACGGCTTTCGCCGCAGTCGCCTGAATTTTTCATGCGGTCGTAAAACATCGGAGTGGTTTCTATCAGCATTACCACGCCCTTGTCGCCTCCCTCCGAGCGCGTGCTGACCCAGTGTTCCTCCATATCCTTTATCGAGCGTGTCAATAGCCCCTTGCCCGGGTCGGCTATGTAGAACTTCTTGCCGTTCTTGCTTATTCGGTACAGCACAACGAAGTGGTTTTGGTTCCAGTGCAATATGCAGGGTAGCGGCATATTGCGCAACTGCTCCAGTCCAAGCCTTCCGCAAATTGTATGCAGTCCCAGTCGTTCCGCAGCCTCGCTCATTCCCAATAGCGACACACTTTCATTCGTGGCGAAGCACAACCGTGACAAATATTCCGAGCTGTATTCCGCTCCGTAATGCTTGCATATCATGCGCAGGCACGTCATGCCGCATTCCATGGAGTCGTGTTGTAGATATACCTTGAATCTTTTCATTATTGTTGTTTTTATTGCTGCATGCTTGTTTTTGCACAGCTTTCGTTCCATGACTATGCAGCCATAATCTCACAGCCGTCAAATCTTATATGCCTCACACCGACAAGAGTTAGTGTCTTTACTGTTACAACAGTCATTTCACTCTCATATCCAAAGATTTTTCTCGTTCACGCATTATATTATTGTTGATGTCTATTTTACGTTTGTCATTTTTGCGTAGAGTCCATCTGAAAGAAATGAACGGGCGAAAAGTTTTTGCTTTTGAAACAGCCCTCATCTGATAACCGTCAGATATTGTCAATGTGTTAACCTCTACATTGCCCAGCCAATCTTCCAAACCTATTGTTAATTGAGTTTGACGTGAAAACCTGTATGTCAGCGAAACCGTACTTGAAATAGGTCTGTCATAATGGGTACGGGATATGGCTGCGAAATCATAATTCAGATAAAGAATCATCGCCGAAATGTTGAATTTACCGATGTCATAACTGCATGATGCTACAAATTGGAAATACTTCTTGGCAGGCTGCGCTGTATAATAACATACATTGTGCGAAGCATGGATCAAGGCATTCAGATTATTGCTGTTATACATGGCCATCAAAGATGTTGTCAGGAAATGATAATGGCCGTTGTTAATAAAAGTCCGGTTGAACACACCATTATCCATAAACGCATAATCGTTTATAATGTCTTTTGTCAGAGTGTAGTCTGTCCGAGCTGTAACATAGAATCTGTTTTTAAAGTTTATTGAGTATTGCAACCCTATCGTGTGATTTGTCTGCGGTGTCAATAGAGGATTTCCGTAACTAATTCTTATTGAATCTATTGTCGTGACATACGGATTAAGCATAGTTATTGATGGTTTCTTATCATCTATTTTGTAAGAAAGAAACAGTGAACCATATTTTTTAAAATCATAACCAATACTTGCTGATAGGCGCGGACAAAAATAACGGTTGAATGTCTTGCCCGACCAACTCCATACTCCATCTATGCCGCCCGAAAGCATATACCTTAGCCGATCAAGCGAACCTGACAAGCCTGTATAGATGTATTCTTCTACCTGCCGATGCAGGAAGTTTCCATCATAATTGTCGTTTCGGCCAATCGCCTCTCTTGTATATTCTGTTGAATTGCCGACCGAAAAAGACGTTTTGCTGTTTATACGCCAAACATAGTCTGTTGTCTGTGAAAAGCGACTTCGTTTTGTATCATAGTCATACAAATTATTCCATTCATTGTTTCCATACCATTGTGACACATTGTTATGCAGATTGTTGAAATTGTGGGAATATGTAAGATAAGTTTCAATATCGGATTGTTTGTTGAAAATATGCTTGTGATACAACGTGCCTGTGAAAATTCTGGACAGTTGTTCCTGTCTGTTTGAATCTGAATAAGTTTCATTTCCTGAAGCATTAATGAAAGAACCTTCTCCGCCAGAATTCAATTTAAATTTTTCTATCCCCCCTTGGAAATAAACTGCAAAATTGTCATTGTCAGTAGCTTTGTATTTTAATAATGCAGAGTAATCAACCTTGCGCGACCCCATCTTGATATGTGTCATTTCTGTTCTTTTGTAATCTGCCGATGCACTTTCCATACAACCGTCAGTTTCATTATCGTGCGAATATGATGGCGTTATACTGCCAAACAGTGAAAACTTAGGGTTGCCAACCTCAAACTTTATTCCGCTATTGCCACTGTATGTTGGAGCGTCGTTTCTTATGTCGGCTTCCACAAATTGGTAAGCTCCACAATCAGCCCTTAAGTGTATGTTTAATATTTTACCAACGTTGTCGCCAATATATTTTGCCTCAATAACATCCTGCACTTCTACAGACTCAATTTGTGACGGAGAAATTGGGGCTATGCCTGAATTGACTTTCACTCCGTCAATCAATATCAGCAAACTTTTACCGTCAGCTGATTTTATAGAATTATTAACGTCATCGCTTACTATTCCCGGTATTTCTTTCAGCGCTGTAAAAGGGTTGTAACTTTTTTTCGCTTTTTCCGATAAATAATAAATATGTCCCAAGGCCGTAGTTTTTGGTGGGCGATGGGCTGTGACTGTTATTTCATTTAAATCAAATACATTCTCTGTGAGTGTGAAAAACTGAAAATTTCCGTTACCGACATTTACTTTCCCATTATAGGTCTTATATCCGACACAAGCTATATTTATATCATAACTGTCTGGATTCAAGTCCTTAACTGAAAATACGCCATCTGCCCCTGTCGTATATACAGCCACAACCTCATTTTTGTTTTTTAATGATACTTGTGCGCCTTTTATTACATGTTTGGTTGAATCCATAACAATACCAGTGAATAGTTCTTGGCTCATTACGGTTCCAGAAAAGGCAATCAATAAAAATATTACTAAATATTTTTTCATAGAATGAATTTACTATAAAGAAATAATTTGTGCAAAAAATAATCATCGGAAGTTTTCTCTTTATAAGGAGTATGACTGTCTTTTGACAACTATTATATTTTGCACACATCATTTGTAAAATCTGAAGGGTTACATAATGTTATTCAATTCTTTCAGTCGAGCCGTCATCATAAACCCTGATTGTAAACGTATGTTTTGTTACGTTGCCATCACTGTCAATAGTCGTTTTCGTAAACGTTCTTTCAAAAACGACAGTCTTGCCACCCCTTAACGCGTTAAGGTCTTTTTCGGACAAGGTTTCAACTTTCAAATTACTTAGGGACATTCAGTAAATGTCCCTACTTAATAATGCATTCATAATTTAGACACTTATATTTGTTACGTTTGTTAAAGCTGACCATAACAGCAGCTCCTTTTTACAGTAAGGTCTGTCATTCACTCTCTTTCATAACCGGTGTAGAAATTGAGTGAAATATTTTTAGTGTATTTCTATTTCACACGAGTAGATAAATCTGCCGTTGTTCAATCGCAGTTCATATATTCCAGGCATATCGTCGGGCAGCGTTACTTCGTTGGCGTTCGCCTCAACTATTGTTGAGTACACCATAACGTCGTTTTCCACTAACTCTAACGTAACCCCATCGAATTGCCCATATAAATATATGGTGTTACCGCTGATTCCGATTGTCGGCTTTCTTATTGGTGCGAATGATGGATTATTACCTTTACCTGGGTCGCCTGTATTCTCTGAAATAACCTGCAATTGTAAATATTCCATATTGTCAGGATAAACTACATCTTGCGCCATTACGTTTATTGTTGCGAGCGCCATAAATAATAATGCAACTAAATGTTTCATAATGTTGTCGTTTTGATTTTTTGTTCGATGCAATATAACGGCTTTTTAATGGCAAGTGCAAGTTTTTTATCCTGTGAAATTTCACAAGAATTTCACAAAGAAAAATCCTGCAGTTTGTGAACTATTTCACAGAGTGCAGGATGTAAAAGCGTAAGAGGGTGATTATAAGTTAGTTATATATGCGTCAAAGCCTTTTGGCGAGCCGTTTCGTCCCGTTAATTTTGTCAAAAGCCTCTTGCGGATATTTGAAATATTCGATTGCGACAATCCCGTCAATATGCTGATGTCTGATGGCGTAAAGCCGATTCTTACCAGCATGCACACCTGGTATTCGTTGGCATTGACGATATTTTCTAATCTGCTAAACTGTTCCGCATCAACGAAGATAGCTTTCAGCTGGTTCATCTCTTCTGCAGTCAAGGGCGTGAAATCTTTTCTTGCGTGGCGTTTTAGTTGCTTTACTATCGGCTCGTTTGTGTACCTGTTGATATTGTCAACCTTAGCATTTTCGTATTTTTGCTTTTCCTGATATAACTGGTCTATCTGTGCGTCTTTTGCCTCTATCAATCTGTTGAACTCTGCTTTCTGCCTTTCGCTCATGTCATAAAGCGCATCACGTGACCGCACTAATTCTTGTATGCCGTGTAAGTAAGTATCGTTCGCCTCTTTCTGTCGCTCTATTTCTTTGGTCTTTTCCTTTATCATTCGCGCTATTTCCGCCTGCTGTTTTTCATTGACGGTATACAGTTCCAAACGCGCCTTCTCAAGTTCGGCTATGCTTCTTTCATATTTCAGCACCTCCATTCTGCGTGCCCGCCTTTTCTTTCTTATATATATAGCCACGCATATTGCTAAAATTGACACCACAAGGGCTATTATAATAGTGGTCAACCTTGCGCTTAGCGCTTTCCTTTTATATACCTCGGCTGACAGCTTGTATTCATTGTAGTCATACATTGCCCGCATCTGCTGCAGATGTGTGGTATTCATTTCCGCGTACATCGAGTCTGTCGTTATACGGGCAAGTTCTGCGTATTTTGCTACCGAGTCTAAGTTGTGTCGCCTTTTGTACAAATCGGACAAACCAATATAACAGTCCTTTAGATTGTTAAGTTGATTCGTAGTATTGACGCATTTACGGAAATAATATTCGGCAGAGTCAAGTTTATTAATTTTAGTAAGGTATATGGCTTTATTTACATAATAAGACTCACGCCCTTTCTCAATGTTTCCATTGCTGTCAATAAGTCCACTCTCTTTCTCGTATATATCAATGCACCGCTTTGCCTCGGCAAGGTTACCCCGTTCGGCTTGCATTCTTAAAAGCATGCCAAGCGATATTGCCGCCTCTTTGGCATACCCGTGATTTTTGTACATGCCGTACAGTTTTGACCTTATATCGAAAGCCTTGTCATCTTGCCCTTGGTTAAGGTAGATGTTGGAGCGTTGCTCCAGCGTGATAATGGCGTTGAACGTGTCTTTTGCTGCCATTGCGTATTTTAGCGCAAGGGCGTTCTCGTCCATTGCATCCGCTAAGTCATTCTGGTACATCAGCTGCTGTGCCGTATGCACGTGCACCTTATGAAGGGTGCGCCAGTCGCAGCCGGCGTCAGTTGTGTCGGCAGCCTCGGCCGCAAGGTGTAGGTAGCGCATGGCCTCCGGCGAATTGCCTTTACCTATATAGTAACACCCGAGAATGTAGTTTGCCAGCATCCTGTCGTTGGCACTGCCGTGGCGGTCAAAATACTTCACGAGACTTGCAAGCGTGTCCGTGTCTAACGGACAATCCAGCTTATTGAGCGCCTTCATCCTTAACAGCAGCAATTTCATCCTGCCGTTGCGGCTCATTCCCTTATCAGCACAGGCCACGCTGTCTATAAATCTTACCGCTTCCTGTTGATTCACTTCCGTCAATGAATCTGCCGTAGCAACATTGCGCATCGCCTTAGTATCGCCGCATGACAAGAAACATATCAGCGCAGCGCATACAGGTATTAGCGTAATAATGATTTTATGATATACAAAGAGCCTTTTTCCTGACATCTGGTTATGTTCTTAACAAGAATACTGATTTATGCCTAACGTACGGCAAAGATAGCTATTTTTTCCATGATTATGGCGAATGTTTTTATTTTAATGCACAAAAGGCGTCCTGCCTGTTCACTGTGAAAAATAAAAAAACGGCTCTCACATGGAACCCGCTGCCCCTGCTTTTATCCTAAGGTTGTAATTGCAAATTAAAAGCAACCGATTTTTACCAGCATCTTTTATTAAAAATCCATAAAGATTTACTGCAATTCTATGAAATTTCAGAGGGTCACTTTTACAAAGTTTCGCGTCAAAAAGGTCACCTGAAGGTCACCGATAAAAGAAAAAGCACCTACAGAAAGTCTGTAAGTGCCTGATTTTCAACGTGGACCAGCCTGGGCTTGAACCAGGGACCTCCAGATTATGAGTCTGTTGCTCTAACCAACTGAGCTACAAGTCCTAAATAGTTGTTCTACCCTGATTCGAACAGGGACAAACAGAACCAAAAACTGTTGTGCTACCATTACACCATAGAACAAACTATGCAATAGCATCCTATTCGAACGCGAATGCAAAGGTAGACATTTTTTTGTGGGACACAAAATTTACCGGCGTTTTTTTATACTTTTCAATAAAAAAAGGCCATAACAATAAGATTATTTCAACAGTATGCAATGTAGGAAACACAGCTATTGCATGCGCATCAGTGTTCTGCACTCATGCTCATCGGCTTCCAACTGCATCTTCAATTCTTCTATACATGCAAATTTTTTCTCATCGCGTATTCGTCTGAAGAACTCTATTCTTATGTGCTCGCTGTATATGTTTCCGGAAAAATCGAAAAGAAACACTTCAATGGACCTATTACTGCCATTTGCAAATGTAGGACGCATACCTATATTGAGCATACCATTATACCTCTCACCGTCAACATCTGCACGTACTGCATAAACTCCGTTTGCAGGAATCAGCTTATCACTCGAAGCGACAGCAACGTTGGCTGTTGGGAAACCAATTTTACGACCGTTCTGGAAGCCACCAACCACTGTGCCCTCAATGAAATAATCATAACCCAGCATTAATGATGCCCCAGATGCATCTCCTTTCAAAAGCAATGAACGAATTGCTGACGAACTGACCACTCCCCCATCGATTTCTAGAGCTTCAGCATTGATGACATCTATCCCCATTTCCTTTCCAAAGCGTACGTAGTCAGCAAATCCGCAATTTCGGTCATGACCGAAACGATGATCGTAGCCTATGACCAGAATGCGCACGTTAAGCTTCTCCTTGAGTATATTCTTCATAAATGAACGGGCATCCATTTCAGACAATCTACGCGTAAAATCCAGAACTGCTGCGTTGTCGGCACCCGTCTCAGCCAGCAGATTAGACTTTTCTTCTGCAGTTGTCAAAAGAAATGGAGCTTTCTGCGGATACAGGACCTTAAGAGGATGTTCCCTGAATGTGATAAGAACAGACTCCAAGCCCTTATCAGCAGCAACATTGCAGACCTGATCGATCAGACATCTGTGTCCTTTATGCACACCGTCAAAGAAACCGATTGTAGCAACACAAGGCTGTCCGACATAAGCATCTATATTTTCTATTATCCTCATCGCAAATTCAAGAAACCAAATAAAAGATCCGTAAAAAGTACATACTCATCTTGCATATAATACAAATCATATATAGAAATGCGGCATGTAAAACGGACTACAAAAATACTAATCTTTTCTACACATTCCAATCCACACCGCAGTTTTACATGATTTTAAAGACATATACACACGAACATACATCTATGAAACTGAGGTAAAACACACAAGATGTAACAGTAATGTTCCAAAGAAGCTGCAATCAAGTTAAAATATATGCGGCAAAGGACAAACCGAATTACAACAAAGACAATCTTGACTATTTTTGCACAAAACATTGTCATACGATGAAGAAACAAGTTATCACAATTGCCGTCATGTTAAGCGTTTGCATGCCGGTATTTTCACAAAGTGCAAAAGATGAAATTTCGGCAAACAACAGATTGGCAGCCGGCAAATATTTTGCCTATACGGCACCAGAAACAGTTTTAACACCGGCTCCTGAAGGTTATAAACCTTTCTACGTGTCAAGTTTTGCCCGACACGGTTCCAGGTACCTCACCGACAAGGAAAAATACGATGAACCCAGATCGATTCTCGAAGATGCCGAAAAGAAAGGGTATCTGACAGAAGACGGAAAACGTGCACTTGAAATTATAAAATACCTAAGCAACGAGGCCGAAGGAAGATATGGCGAACTGACCCCTAAAGGAGCTCAGCAGCACAGAGACCTCATTAAAAGAATGTACAACAACTTCAAGCCGGTATTCAACGACGGAGTACATGTAGACGCACGTTCAACATACAAAACACGAGCTTTCTTATCTATGGCCGCGGCATGTGTTGAGTTGAAAGGCCTTAATCCAAAACTGGAGATAACTACAGAAAGCAGTCTGCACGACTCCTATTATATAAAATACAAGAATCCTGCTTATGAAAAAGAACACCTGGCCAACAGTGATTCCGTATATCATGCTGCGGACAGTGTATACATACATCCAGACAGATTGATGAAGCAGTTGTTCAACAATACATCATTCATAAACAGCATTAAAGACACTAAAGCCTTGATGAGCCAGCTGTTCGAGCTCAACGGAATAAGCCAGAGCAGCTACAACGCCCCTGATCTCAGCTTTCTTTTCACTCAAGACGAGGTATACGATCTTTGGCAACGCAACAATTTCGAATGGTACTACGAAAAAGGAGCATCGCCATACAGCGACGGCCACATGTACTATCTTGAACGGAACCTGTTGAAAAACTTTGTTACAACAGCCGACACAGTCATTGCCTCAGGCAAATGCGGAGCAACACTCCGGTTCGGACATGATACAAACCTTGCACCGCTTGCAGTATTGATGGGAATCAACAATCTTTCCGCATCGACATCTGATTGGCAGAAGATTGCCGATACATACCGTACATATAAAATAATTCCTATGTGCGGAAACATCCAGATGATACTTTACAGAAACAGCAGCAACGACATAATAGCCAAAGTTCTTCTGAACGAACGCGAGGTTGAATTTCCGATAAACAAATTCTCAGGACCTTATTACAAATGGGAAGATATGAAGAAATATTGGTTGGATAAAACTGAAAATATAATACTGCCAGAACAGCAGGAGTAATAAATACCGTGTTAAACAACTCATTGAAACATCTCCGAATAGGTGTCATGCCGTATAATCTGCATGACACCTATTCATTTTTTAACCAGTGTTGTGATTTTATTACAAATGCAACAGCTCTGTAATAAAATAGTAAAATCCTCTCTCTACTTTTGCCGGCGTAAAAAGATTATTGTATGAAGATCAATTGGATTGCTGGTTTGTTGCTTATGGCGTCGACCAATATGGCAGCCATGCAAATAAAAGGTAAGGTAAAAGATTCAAAAACAGGAGAGGAAATCATTGGTGCTTACATCGTCATTAAGGAAGATCCTTCACAGGGAACCGTGACAGGACTTGACGGAAGTTTCAATCTATCGGTCGACAAACCGACTTTCACCATTGTATGCTCTTACATGGGGTATAAGTCATACGAGATGAAAATCAGCAAATCGATAAACGAGATTGTCATACCGCTTTCTAGCGACAACATCATGCTCAGCGACATTTCTGTCGTATCTAAAAATTCCGGAAGAACTGAAGCAGGAGCAAGAAGCATTGAGAAAAATTCCACAAATGTGGTCAATGTAATGAGTGCCAAAGCTATAGAATTGTCCCCGGACATCACTGTCGGCAACGTCATCCAGAGAATGTCAGGAATTACTATTGAGCGCAACAGTGGAGGCGAAGGACAATACGCCATACTCCGCGGTATGGACAAGCGCTACAACTATACTCTTGTCAACGGCATAAAGATTCCTAGCCCCGACAACAAGAACAGATTTGTTCCGCTCGACATTTTCCCTTCAGAAATGCTTGACAGACTTGAAGTGACAAAATCGCTGACTGCAGATATGGAAGGCGACGGAATCGGTGGTGCCATAAACCTCGTCATGAAGGACGCACCATCAGAAAGACAATTCACCGCAAACATATCAACAGGATACAATACCATGTATTTCGGACGTGATTTCCAATCATTCAATTATGGTGCAATAAACAAGGAATCACCGTACGAAGCAATGGGCAAACCTGACGACTACGCTGTCACATCGGAAGATTTCACGACCAAGAACCTTCACATGAAATGGAAAAAGCCTATGCCCGACATCACAGCCGGACTTTCATACGGCGACCGCTTCTTCAATGACAAGCTCGGAGTCATGCTGGCAGCCAGCTACATGAACACCTACAGAGGCAAGGAAAGCGAAATATACTACAGACCGGGCACATCACACAACGGCACCATTTTCCGCAACTACTCTACTCAGAACGGAAGATTGGGCACACATCTCAAACTTGACTACAAGTTCGACACAAACAACAAACTGATGTGGTACAACGGATACATGGACATGACTGAAGCTGAGGTCCGCGACGGTGAAGACGACAAGACAAGAGAAATCAGAATGAAATGGAACCATCAGTACATCTTCAATTCTACTCTCCAGGGCGAGCACTCCCTGCTCAAGGACAATTGCTTCAAAATCAAATGGTCTGCCGTATACTCAAGAGCATTCAGCGAAACTCCAGACAATGCAGAAATATACATGCAGGGCTCGCACATACAGACTTCAAATGCTGCAACACGCCGCTGGGAGCACAATTCCGACAACGACATAGCAGGCTACGTAGACCTTAGCTACAAGCTGAAGATGGAGAATGACGCGACCATCGACTTCTCGGCAGGAGGTATGTACAGAAACAAGGACAGAAGCAGTTTCTTCAACGAATACACCTTCGATTCTGCCACAGGACTCAAGGATCCTCAATATGAAGGCGAAGACTGGAACAACTTCGACGAGATACTTCTCGAACCGCGTCCTTACGGCGACATAGGCAACCCGCTCAACTACGATGCAAGCGAAAAGATTGGAGCCGGATACGGAATGGCAAAATACTCGTACGGAAAGTTTGACGTAACAGCAGGAGTACGTGTTGAACATACAGACCAGGGATACGAGCTCAAATATGCACGAAACGAAGATCCGAAAGGAAATCAGAGATATACAGACGTGCTTCCAAGCGTTCATGCCAAATACAACATCCATAAGAACGCAAACCTGAGACTCTCCTACGGACGCTCTATAAACCGTCCGAGCTTCTTTGAGATTGTGCCTTACTCAATCATCAATGAAGACTACAAGGAAAAAGGTAATCCGGACTTGAAGCACACCGTTGCCGACAACGTGGATTTGAGATATGAGTTCTTCCCAGGCTCTTCAGAACAATTCATGGTAGGCCTGTTCTACAAGAATCTTCAGAACCCTATTGAGTACGGACTCATCAACGAAGGACAGGACACATACTTCAAACCTATGAACTTCGGTAACGCAACCAATCTGGGCGTTGAAATCGATGTAATGAAATACTTCAACTGGTTCGGAATCAAGGCAAACTACACATATACGCATTCAAGCATGACCACAGACAAAAGAGTCATGGAGGGTTCGGAAGTGAAGAGCGTAAAACAGACAAGACCTCTCTGCGGACAGGCTGCCCACGTGGCAAATCTGTCACTTCTCTTCAAGGAGTCAAAAAGCATGTGGGAAGGACAGATCGCATTCAGCTATACAGGCAAGCGACTGAGCGAAATTTCCAACTGGTACAATGATGATATATGGGAAGACGGATATATTCAGCTGGACGCATCAGTGGAAAAGAGCTTCAAGAACGGCATAAGCATTTTTGCAAAAGCTTCAAACCTGCTCGACACACCAATGCTGAAATACATCCACAAGAGCGAGCATACGGACGGCGTGGATTCGAAGCGCACAGACGGAAACGTCATAGAACGCAAGGAATGGCACGGACAGACCATCATGCTTGGAGTCAGATTCAAACTTTGATTTTTTAAGAATAAGAAAATAATAAACACCAAACAATTTTTTCAATTATGAAATTCAACTATTTATTGTTCGGCGCAGCACTTATGTCAATGACATTCTGCGCATGCAGTGACGATGACAACAATGGAAACGGAGGAAACGGAGACGGTGGAAACGACGGCGACGGCTCTGGAATCGTAGCAGACAAAGAAGTTTCAGGAAACGTTGAAGGCGTGTGGGAAGCAAACACAGTGGTAAGCGTAACTGGACACATCGTGGTTCCGGAAGGAAAGTCACTGACAATAGAAGAAGGTGTAACTGTAGTATTTGACGACAAAGGCGTAGGCGTAAACCATACACCAATCGAATTTACAGTAGACGGAAACCTCTACTGCAAAGGAACAGAAGAACACCCTATCCTTCTTTCTGTCGCTGAAAGCAAAAGAACAGAAGCCAACATCTTCAAGGGTCTTTGGGGCGGTATTGTTGCAACATCGACTTGCGGCGAAATGCTCATCGACCACACTATAATCGAGTATACAGGAGGTGCAGTAATAGAAGGTTCACCAGCTGCAGAAAGCGGAATATACACAGCCGGAGACGATGCATATCCTCAAATCACAACCGACAACATCAACGGAAAATATGTCATAACAAACTCTATCCTGCGCAACGGATGGTCTGACGGCATATACCTCATGGGAGGAAACGCCATCATAGCCAACAACATCTTTGCAGCCAACGGATACGACGGTGCAGAAGCTGTCAACATCAAGGCAGGATGTATTGCAGACGTTGCAGGAAACGTAATGTTCAGCCCTAACACCAACGGTCTCAAACTTTCAAGCTCAGGCCAGAGCGAAGTAAGAGGACAGGCAAAGGTTCAGGCTTACAACAACACCATCATCAACGCCGGATGGAGACGTGACGGCGAAAAAGGCGGATGCATCTACGCAGAGAAGAATGTTCTTGCAAACGTATACAACAACCTTCTCGTAAACTGCAAGTTCAGAGCCATGACTCCTAGCTACGACCTTCCAAACAACATCGATGAAGGCTATGACGACAAATCTGTAATCGACTACAACATGTATTCTTCAGGTTCACAGAAGAGCGACATCGTGTACGAAGAGGAAAGCGGTGTAGCATATTCTTGGGAAGGATACGGATTTGACCACAAGAACTACAACAAAGGCGTAGTTGATGCACACAGCCTCATCGCAACAGAGGACAACTCATACGATCCTATGTTTGTAAACTTCGACATCAACAAAGTTGCACTGACAGAATACGTATACGACAACTCTTGGGATTTCCACCTTACAGCATCTTCGCCAGCTCTCAACGGGGCATACACTGCCAACGAAGCAAACATGGCACCTTACTTCCAGACCAACGGAATAAGCGTAAACGGAAAGACATATACATCACCTGCTGTAAAGGCTTATTTCGGAGCTTACGGACTTGAATAAACAATAATCGGACAAATGATGATAAGATGCATTAGAAAATACATTCTTGCTCTGACAGCACTGCTGATATGCGCAGGAGCATCGGCACAGAACGAGGCCAACTGGAAAGCAATGGAGAAGTCGGTGAACTTCTTCATTGCCAACGACCTCGGCCGCAACGGTTACTATGATCAGAAACCTATTGCAGAGACAATGGGACGCATGGCGGAAAACATCGACATTGAATGCGTCGTGGCGCCAGGCGATGTACACCACTTCGAGGGTGTAAGAAGCACCAGCGACCCGCTCTGGATGACCAACTACGAACTCATCTACAGCCATCCGGAACTGATGCTCCCATGGTACGCAATTATGGGCAATCATGAGTACCGCGGAAACACACAGGCCGTGCTCGACTATCAGAACATCAGCGCAAGATGGAACATGCCGGCAAGATACTACACCAAGGTACTGGAAAACGACGGAGTAAACGTACGCATCGTAATGCTTGACACTCCACCGCTCATAGACAAGTACAGAAAAGATACTGAAGACTACAATGATGCAGGAAAGCAGGATATAAACAAACAGCTTGAATGGCTCGACTCTGTACTTACAGTTGCCAAGGAACAGTGGGTTCTCGTCATCGGACACCACCCGATATATGCCGACACCGACAAGAATCCGTCTGAAAGAGGCGACATGCAGAAGAGAGTCGACACAATCCTCAGAAAGCACAATAACGTAGACATGTATATATGCGGACACATACACAATTTCCAGCATATACGCATGAAGGGAAGCAACATCGACTACGTTGTCAACTCGTCAGGTTCGCTTGCAAGAGAAGTGAAACCGGTTGAAGGCACAAAGTTCTGCAGCGGTAAAAGCGGTTTCTCTGTGTTGTCGGCAGACAACAAGGAACTTGTACTCACCATGGTAGACAAGGACGGAAATAAGCTCTACAGCATCAGCAGAAAAGACTGATGTGAAAAAACAGAAAAACTTTTTCAGATACCATTTGTATATTTAAAACGGACCATTCCACAAGCATTTCAGCAAAGCGGAATGGTCCGTTTTCCTTTTGTATCAGGACAAAGGAAGCAAGGACTACATCTGACAGCCAGAAAACGCACAAAAGGAAGAAATGCAGAGGCACAAGAAAAAAATTTCGGGGGCTCGGAAACTATTTCCTGAGCCCCCGAAATTTTTAATGCGAGCCCTCACAACTAAAGCCAAAGTTAAGAGAGACTCAATAAATGTCTAATTACATTGCTGTAAGCTCCAGTACATGGCTCTGCATCTGAGAGAAGCTGAAGACGTCAATTCCGGCCTTCATAAGAAAATCGCCGGTGAAGACCTTGCCGTTCACTTCCAAAGAAGATTCCTTGCCCGGCATGAGATTGATTTCTTCGATCTTATACGAACGATGCGGATCAAGTCCCTGAAGTTTAACAGGCATAAGTTTCTCGTAATAACGCGGATGTACATCGTAGGCGAAAAGAACGGCCTTGGACTTGTCGTTGCCGACGTAGTTTACTGCCATGTGGTTTGTTTCATAAGGCGAAACCAGCCTGTACTGATCGCCATCCATAATGACCGACTGAAGACGCTTCCAGTTGGCAACAGCAGTCTGACAGAATTCGAGCTCTTCGGCACTCAGTTCCTTGAGACCGATGTCGAAACCAAGCTTGCACATTGAAGCAACATCTGTACGGAATTTTATGGAAGCACTGCGATTCCAGCTAGTGACATGCGCACACATAGCCTTGGCCGGGAAGAACTGGGAGAATCCCCACTGGATGTAAATACGCTCCACCGGATCGGTATTGTCGCTGCACCAGAACTCCGTAAAATATTTCAAAGCTTCGTAATCGCATCTGGCACCTCCGCCAGAACAAAGCATCATAGGCACATCAGGATATTTCTCCTTGACACGCTTGAGTACATTGTAGACACCTCTTACATGGTCGATATACATGCGCCCCTGACGGTTCTTGAGATACGGAGAATAGATATTGGTTATAGGGCTGTTGCAGTCCCACTTGAAGTATGCAACATCAGGATTCTCTTTCATTATATTATCAACAACGCTGAAAACATGGTCCTGAACCTTAGGATTGCTCATGTCAAGAACAAGCTGATTGCGATAATAGTAGATTTGACGGTTCTCGTCATGTATTGCCCAGTCAGGATGCTTCTCAAACAATTCACTTTTCGGATTAACCATCTCCGGCTCAATCCATATTCCGAACTCCACTCCTGCCTTTTTTGCCGCATCAACAAGAGCCGGTATGCCTCCAGGGAGTTTGTCGGATGTAGCTTCCCAGTCGCCCAATCCGGCCTTATCATTCTTACGCGGATATTTGTTGGCAAACCAACCGTCGTCAAGAAGGAACATATCGACACCAAGATGCTTGGCCTCGTTCATAAGGTTGCCCAAAATCTCCTGGTTAAAGTCAAATCCAGTGTTTTCCCAATTGTTGAGCAAGGTCAACCGCTTGCCTTTTCCGTCCTTCAGACTGTAAGCACGCGCCCAATCATGAAGATTGCGGCTTCCTTGAGAAGTTCCGTTGAAACTGAGCGTAAAAATAAACTCTGGAGTCACGAAAACTTCGTCTTTAGACAGTTCGTAAGCAGAAGCGTAAGGATTGATGGAAGGAAGCACACGCAGATTGCCTACATTGTCAACTTCAAAAGTAAAACGGAAATTGCCGGTCCATCCCAATGTACCCATCAGCACATCGCCCTGATTTTCACTTACAGGCTGGTCGAGTCCAATCTCGAAAAACGGATGCACATGCATTGCGGCACGACTGCCGAGCTTTGTATCAAGAACTTTCTTTCCAAACTGAAGACGCTGACTGCTCATACGTGCTTCGCATGCCCAATCGCTGCTGAACTCAGTGAGGTAATAAGAAGAACGACTGAAATAAAGCATGGTCGAAGCGTATGCAGAAAGAGTTATCGGATTTTTCTCCTGATGACGAATTTCGCTCCAAGTCTTGATTACATTTTCTTTTGGATATGCTATATAATGAAGTACGACATCGACAGGGTATTTGTCATCGCGAAGATTGATGACTGTATGAGTTCCACCGTCAACTGCAGACGAAGAGGAAGATACATAGTAGAGATATGTCGACGTTTTGCCGTCGTTATGCGTAATAGCCAAAGCAGGTTCGAAAAAATCTTCATTTCCAGAACCGCTGTATACTTCCCATCCGCGACGGCACACACTGCCGTCTGACGCGGCGTGAACATACCATTTGAAGTTCTTCACATCGGACTCGTTCAAAAGTTTCTCACCGAAATACGTCTGATACAGACGTCCGTTGTCACCAACCTGCAGAAGCAGATCTACGGCATCAGTGGAAATTCTTATAACCTTACCGTTCTCTTCTGCGGCATTCAAAGTCATTGAAGCCCAAACCATAGTCAAAATAAAAAGAATCCGTCTCATGACTCTCAAATTTTATAGTTTAAAAATAGAATCTATATTTACATCCAAACGGCATGGCATATCTGCCGACCCCCGCCATAAGGACATTTCATAAACAAAGCATTCCGCTCATATCGATTGTTCAATACAAGGGACATGCCCATACAAAAAAAAGGTGCCCTGCTCAGGCGGACAAAGATCCTCCTGGCAGGACACATCAGCTATGCTTCTGATAGTACTGTAATCAGATCATATTATCGCATTTCTGTATAAGAAACCTTGTCCATGTCACCATAGTCGAGGTTCTCACCGGCCATACCCCAGATGAACATATAGTTGCTGGTTCCTGCAGCTGCGTGTATTGACCATTCAGGAGACATGATAGCCTGCTCGTTCTGAAGCCAAACAAGACGTTCCTGCTGAGGTTCTCCCATAAGGTGGCATATCATGTTGCCTGGAGTTACGTTGAAATAGAAATAAGCCTCGATACGACGGCTGTGAGTGTGTGCAGGCATTGTGTTCCAAACACTTCCCGGCTTGAGCTCTGTCAGACCCATCTGAAGCTGGCAAGGACCTTCCTTGAGAACGTTCTTTACGATGAGCTGATTGATGACTCTGTCGTTGCTCTCTTCCATCTTTCCTGCAGGGAATGAGTTAGCCTTGAGCGAACCCTTTCTTCCGTCGATTGTTACGAGCTGAGTCTTATACTCCTTGTGAGCTGTAGCAGAATTGATGTAAAACTTTGCAGGTTTTGAAGCATCCTTGCTCTTGAAAGTTACGTTCTCGTTGCCACGACCAACGTAGAGAGCATCCTTGAACTTCAATTCATATTCCTTACCGTCAACTGTAACGATTCCGTCACCGCCGATATTGATAACACCGAGCTCACGGCTGTAAAGGAAGTAAGGAGCCTTCAAAGGATCAATTGTTTCAAGCTTCAGTTCCTTGTTTACAGGCATTGCACCACCGAAGATGAAACGGTCATACATTGAATATGTGACATTGATCTGATCGGCAACCATAACCTTGTCCATCATGAAACTGCTTCTAAGACGATCAGTGTCGTATGTCTTAACGTCCTGAGGGTTGCATGCAACCTGCATGCGATAGTTTACCTGAGCAGATGCTGCAATAGCAGATACGCCCAAAACAAAAGCCAATGCTAATTTTTTCATATTAAAACTATTTTATCGGGTTTATTATTTCTTCATTTTCTTTTCTTCATAAACTTCATTTTGCCTGTCCTGCAACTGCACGGCTTTCCTTTATGATGCGTCTGCGGTTATAGATGGCAAGCAAAAGTGTGAGCACGACAAGAACAGCAGAACCTACAATCTTGAAATCGTGTATGAGATGGAATATAATCCAAGAGAATATGCTTGAAGCGAAATCGAGAGCTCCGGCCTGGAATCCATCAGGAATCTTTACAGCAGAATCACCGGTCTTCATATATACATCGTGTGCAGCCTGTGTGAAGAACGGTGCAAGGTCTGTCACGAAATAAAGTCCTACGATAAGAGCTACAAGTCCGATGATAAATGTCTTGAGGACATTACCTTTGGTGATTGGGAGCACTGCTGGGAAAAGATAGAACATTCCGGCAAGTGAAGCCAAAGGAAGGAACTGATTACCTGGAAGCACAACAGAAAGGAAAAGAGTGACAGGTATCAGAAGCAACGACACAACAAGTGTTGTAGGATGACCGATTACCAAAGCCGGGCTCATACCGATATTGAGACTTGCACTGTTCTTGAACTTGCGTGCTATCAATTCGCGTGTTGCATCAGAGATAGGACGAAGTCCTTCGATAAAGAGTGAAGTGATACGCGGAATAAGTTCCATAACTGCACCCATCTTGATTCCGAGTCCAAGTATTGAAGGTATGCCGTCAACAAGTTCTTCGCTGTTCTTGCATGCAAGTGCACCTATACCGCATCCAACGATTACACCGAGGAAGAGAGGCTCACCCATGATTCCGAACTTGCGCTTCATGCCTTCGGCATCGATATTGAGCTTTTCAAATCCAGGTATCTTGTCGAGAACCTTATTGATTACAACTGCAAAAGGAACGAATCCCTGGCAGAACGGCTGTGGAATTGAGATTCCATCCATCTTGTCATAGTATGTCTGGAACTGCTTGCATGTAAGATCGGCCATTACAAGTGTAACGATATAGCAGATTATAGCGGCGAAGAATCCCCACCAGATACTGTCAGATGCAAAATATACTACAGCTCCGATGAATGCAAAATGCCAATAGTTCCAAAGGTCGATGTTGACAGTCTTGGTTGTTTTTGTCAAAAGCATTACAATGTTGACAGCCAAGCATACTGGTATTATGAACGCACCGACAGATGTGTTGTATGCAACAGAAGCTGCTGCAGGCCAACCCATATCAAAGATACCGAGACTAAGTCCGTAGATTTCTGTAACACGCTTAAGAGGATCACCAAGACTACTTGTAAGCAATGCGGTAACGACAGACAAACCGACAAAACCGACACCTACGAGAAGTCCGCTTTTAAGCGCCTTTCCAAACTTGATGCCTATACAAACTCCCAAAATGGTAAAGAGGATTGGCATCATCACCGCCGCACCAAGTCCGATGATATAACCGAAAAATTGTTCCATGATATTATTCAGTTCTCCTTTCTATAAATTAAAATTAGGTTAATAAATCAGAATATTCGTGTCAAATTTATATTTTTTTACTTATACGTGCAACTCAAAGTATCTACAGTTCAATACTTTATATGGTAAAACAACATTTTTTATTATAATAAACCTGATTCGAGTACGCACGTACCATAGCTGGCTTAGAAGAAAAAGGCCAAAGGCAAGAATGAAAAAACATCTTGCCTCTGACCTTTAAAATTACACTATATGTATGTTTTCATGTATAGCAACCTGATTATTTGGCTATGACCAGATAATAATTCTTCTTGCCCTTCTGTACAAGGATATATTTATCGTCAAGGAGATAGTCTGTTGTAATCACCTTGTCGAACGCATCAAGTTTTTCCTTGTTGATACTGATACCTCCTCCTTGAGTAAGCTTACGCATTTCGCCTTTTGAAGGGAAGACATGTGCATTGTCTGTAAAGAGATCTACAGCCTTTACACCAGCTTCAAGGTCAGCACGGCTTACTTCAAACTGAGGAACACCATCGAAAACTTCGAGAAGGGTTTTCTCGTCAAGCTTCAGAAGGCTTTCCTTCGTAGACTTTCCGAAAAGGATTTCAGAAGCCTCAACAGCCATATTGTAATCTTCCTCAGAATGAACCATAATGGTTACTTCCTTGGCAAGACGCTTCTGGAGTACACGGCGTCCTGGATCTGTATCGTGCTCTGCAATAATAGAGTCTATTTCATCTTTTGGCAGAGAAGTGAAAATCTTAATATATCTCTTTGCATCATCATCGGCAACATTAAGCCAGAACTGATAGAATGCATAAGGAGAAGTATAGTTTCTGTCAAGCCAGATATTTCCCTTTTCAGTCTTACCGAACTTGTTGCCGTCTGATTTTGTTATGAGCGGACAAGTCAATGCATAGCACTCTCTACCGTTGGTACGACGAATGAGCTCAGCACCAGTTGTCATATTGCCCCACTGGTCAGCACCACCCATCTGGAGTTTGCAGTTCTTGTGTTCGTTAAGGTAGAGGAAATCGTAGCCCTGAAGAAGCTGATAAGTAAACTCAGTAAATGAAAGTCCATCACGAGCTTCACCATTAAGACGCTTTTGCACTGATTCCTTGGCCATCATGTAGTTGACAGTAATATGCTTACCGATGTCGCGCGCAAAATCAAGGAAGGTGAAGTCTTTCATCCAGTCATAATTGTTGACCAACTCGGCCTTGTTTGGTGCATCACTCTCAAAGTCCAGGAATTTTGCGAGCTGCTTCTTGATGCAGGCTACGTTGTGACGCAACGTCTCCTCGTCAAGCAGATTGCGCTCCTGACTTTTTCCTGAAGGGTCGCCGATCATACCGGTAGCACCACCGATAAGAGCCAGAGGCTTATGGCCGCAACGCTGAAGATGGCGCAACATCATCACACCGCAAAGATGACCGATATGCAAAGAGTCGGCCGTAGGGTCGATACCCAAATAAGCTGTTACGCATTCTTTCTCGAGAAGCTCATCTGTTCCAGGCATCATTGTGTGGAGCATTCCACGCCATTTCAATTCTTCAATAAAATTCATCGTTTTGCCTTTATAAATATTCAATGTTTTGATTTTTTACATCTATATCGCCTTTAATACAACTGGATAATACACGCGCCAGTTACAACAAAGGCATCCTAGTGTGGCAAAGATAGGTATTTTATGATGAAATAGAAAACTTGATTGCCGTTTTTTGGTATTACCGTTAATGCAACTGACACTGATTTACAGACACAATGAAAGAAAAACGTCATTAAAGATGACATATAGCAATAACTGAAATGCATATCTGAGAGAAGAATTCAATGTTTAAGATTGCAAAAACAATCGGCTCCGACAAAGAGCAATGTTAAACATTGTTATTCATAAGTGTTTTTTCGACACCATCTATTGACAATATCAGAAAAACGCCTACCTTTGCATCGTGTTTTTCATAGTATTAGATTTAAGGTTAACAAAGGTTGGGGTAAGGCGTTACCCCTTTTTTTATGCCCTTACATAACATACGACCTACTACAAAAGACACACACAGCGGAAAACAACAAGCTTTGATATCTTCTAATCTAAAACGGAAAGTTTTATCACAACCATCATATACACTCCATAAAATGAGACAAATAGAGCAAAAGAAGCAAAGACAAACAAATATTGAGATATTGAGGATTACAGCCATGCTGCTTATAATTGTCAGCCACTACATATATAACGGCATAAGACAAAACCCTTTATTTTGCTACTTTGACATCAGCTCTACAAATGATGTGGTGAATTATGCATCACTTCAGTTCGTATCGCTCTTCGCCAGTACCGGCGTAAACTGCTTTGTCTTTATTACCGGATATTTCCTTATCGATTCCACAAAAATACGAGGAGGAATATTCAAGATATGGTTTCAGGTTGCTTTCTACTCATTGGCGATTTCACTGATTATTTCACAAGTATTCAACAAAAGTATACCGTTAATTGAATATATAGACAGCATAAGCCCCATACCGACAACAAGATACTGGTTTGTTGCAAAATATATAGGACTGGTACTGCTTTCCCCGTTTCTGGCTAAACTGGCAATGCATTTAACAGCAAAGCAGCACTTCTATATGCTTATCGTCATGCTGATAATGTTTTTCAAATATCCGTTTGGGGAAACATTCGCTACAGGCATGTCATTATGCTGGTTTATATTCCTATTCTTTACAGGTGGCTATATAAAGAAATACGGCATACATCCATGGATAAAAAAACATGCGATACTGCTTACGTTCGTTGCTGCAATATGCTTTTTCTGCGTGCATGCATCGTCAAACCTGCTTAACCACATACGCACAGGTGCAGAATTCACTATCAAATCCACAGCCAACAACGATCTCACATTCATTTTGTCATTGCTGATATTCATCTGCTTCACACAGATGAAATGCGACAATAAATGCCTACGACAGCTCAGCAAACTGGCACCATACACATTCGGCATTTATTTATGTCACGAACACCCGTTGATCAGACCTGTAATTTGGGGAAATGTCATGCCTGGCAGTTTCAGCTACCCGATAATCATTCATTGCATATTCATATCAGCAGCATTGTTTATGGTATGCGCCGGAATCGATTATATCAGGGAAATAATATTCAAGATATCAGGCATAAACAACCTGGAAAAGAAACTGGCAGAAAGAATACCACAACCATTCACTACGAACAAAAAGTAATAAACATAACCAAAGGCGTCAAATCGAACGAACAACAACACATTAACGCATTCGAAAACATCATATTCCGATTTACGACTTGCAAGATTCAAGAATTATTATGAATATTGCAAAAGTTACATGCTGACAAACAGATACAAGGCATTTATCTGCAGCATAAAAAGATATCAGTCAACATAACCTATTAATCCTAAAACTGAAATATTATGAAACATGTTAACATTTTCCTGATTGCCATCATCTGCTCACTCCTGGCCATATCCTGCAACAATGCAAAAACGAGCATCGATGAACTTTCTTTACTTATAGAGGATATTGAAGAAAATTCAGACAATTACACGGACGAAGACTGGGAGTATGTCATAGAAGAATACTCGCTTATTGAACAGGAAATGGAGAATTATGAATACACAGACGAAGAATTAAGGGAAATAGGAAGACTAAAAGGCATCTTCGCGATGAAGATAGCTAAACAGGTTCTAAAAGACTATACAGAAGACATCAAGGACATGCAGCTTCAATTTGAAGGCGGGCTAGACGGCATCAAGGAAGAGTTAAACAAGGATGACTATGACGAAATAAAAGAGTTTTTCGGAGAATAAGCCTCAGCAGGCTTATTCCCAACCAATTAGAACTTCACAGAAGGTCTAATGCAATAAGAAAATATCAAAATTGAAGTAGGGCATACCAGCTCACTCAAAGTTATTCAAGCTTCTGCATTTTATCGATGCAGAAGTACACATATTTTATGCAACAAAAAGAGACAACAGTATTTTTTGTCTAAATAAACCCGAGTTGCAAAACAACGCCAATATGGGGCATCGCCACAAATTCCACACTAATTAACTATATATCAACAACATGCATATTTATTTTAACATCATAGCCTTAACTTTTTAATTATGCAAACTTATATGATTTAATCATTTTATAGTAAATTTGCGCGATGTAATTGGAATTTATATAAATCAAACCACATACAAATACATGAATCAGAAACTTTTTTCAGAGCTGCCATACAAAGTAGCAGACATGAACCTTGTTGATTTCGGCCGTAAAGAAATTGACATGGCTGAACACGAAATGCCCGGACTTATGGCACTGCGTGAGAAATACGGAGACAGCAAACCGCTGAAAGGTGCCAGAATAATGGGTTCTCTCCACATGACAATACAGACAGCTGTATTGATTGAAACTTTGGTAAAACTCGGTGCTGAAGTAAGATGGTGCTCCTGCAACATATATTCTACACAAGACCATGCAGCCGCAGCAATAGCTGATGATGGAGTAGCAGTATTTGCTTGGAAAGGCGAAAGTCTGGCAGACTACTGGTGGTGCACACTTCAAGCCCTCACATTCCCTGGGGGAAAAGGACCGACAATGATTGTTGACGACGGCGGCGATGCAACACTGATGATACACCTCGGTGCAAAAGCAGAAAAAGATCCTTCTGTCCTTGACAGAGAAGCAACTTCTGGAGATGAAAAAGAGCTCCTGAACATACTTAAGGAAGTAAGAAAAGTAAATCCTAACATGTGGAGCGACATAGCCAAGGAGATCAGAGGTGTAAGCGAAGAAACAACAACAGGAGTACACCGCCTGTACCAGATGGAAGAACGCGGCGAACTTCTCTTCCCTGCGTTCAATGTCAACGACTCTGTAACAAAAAGCAAATTCGACAATCTTTACGGTTGCCGCGAGAGTCTTGCTGACGGCATCAAGCGTGCAACAGACGTTATGATTGCAGGAAAAGTATGTGTTGTTGCCGGTTATGGTGAAGTAGGCAAAGGCTGCGCCCAGTCAATGCGTTCATACGGTGCTAGAGTACTTGTTACTGAAATAGATCCTATATGCGCACTTCAGGCAGCAATGGAAGGATTTGAAGTTGTAACAATGGAAGAAGCCTGCAAGATAGGCAACATCTTCGTCACAACTACAGGTAACATCGATGTAATCCGCACCGACCACATGGAACAGATGCCTGACCAGGCCATAGTATGCAACATCGGCCACTTCGATAGTGAAATACAGGTTGACGGCCTCAAGCATATACCAGGCATAAAGTGCGTCAATATCAAGCCACAGGTCGACAGATATTATTTCCCTGACGGACACAGCATAATTCTTCTTGCAGACGGACGTCTTGTCAACCTCGGATGTGCAACAGGCCACCCTTCATTCGTAATGAGCAACTCATTCACGAACCAGACACTTGCACAGATAGATCTGTACAAAAACGATTACAAGACAGGCGTATACAGATTGCCTAAATATCTCGATGAAGAAGTGGCACGTCTGCACCTCGAACGTATCGGCGTACACCTCACAACTCTGACACAGGCTCAGGCAGACTATATTGGCGTAAAGGTTGAAGGCCCATACAAAGCAGAACACTACAGATATTAATAAAACAAAACCTTAATAAAGAAAATGAATATCAATTTCAAGAAATACGTACCCGATATTATATGCATAATTTTCTTCGCTGTAATATCGCTTGTATATTTCTATCCTGCAGATCTGGACGGAAGGCGCCTTGAACAGCATGACAACGGTGCGGGTGCAGGTCTCGGTGTAGAGATAGTTGATTATGCAAACAGGCACGACGGTGCAACAACAAGATGGACCAACTCCGTATTTGGCGGTATGCCAACATATCAGATTGCTCCTAGCTACGATTCTTCAAGATTGCTTTCATCCGTAGGAAAGGTCTACCATCTGTTCCTGCCCGACTATGTTTACTACATATTCATAAGCATGCTCGGATTCTACATTCTCCTCAGAGCATTCGATTTCAAGCAATGGATGGCGGCATTGGGAGCTATCATTTGGGCATTCTCAAGCTACTTCTTCATCATTATTGCAGCAGGACACATCTGGAAAGTTCTTACTCTTGCGTTCATTCCACCTACAATAGCAGGTATGGTATTGTGCTACAAGGGTAAATATCTCAAGGGAGGAATAGTCACTGCCATATTCGCGGCTCTGCAGATTCTTTCCAACCACGTGCAGATGACCTATTATTTCCTCTTCCCTATCCTATTCATGTTCATCGGCTATCTTATATCTGCAATCAGAGAAAAGCAGATGATGAGATTTGCAAAAGCAACCGGCACGCTCATAGTTGCAGCCGCACTGGCAGTATGCATGAACCTGTCTAATCTGTACCATACATACGAGTACAGCAAAGACTCAATGAGAGGAAAAAGCGAACTGGTTAAAGAAGGAAAGGAACACGACCAAACAGATTCCGGACTGGAAAAAAGCTACATCACACAGTGGAGCTACGGCATCGGAGAAACATGGACACTGCTGATTCCAAACTTCAAAGGAGGTGCATCTGTACCTCTCAACCAGAGCAAGACAGCAATGGACAAGGCTACACCAATGTATGAACCTATCTATGGAGCATTTACCCAGTATTGGGGCGAACAGCCAGGAACAAGCGGTCCGGTGTACGTAGGAGCATTCGTACTGACACTCTTTGTACTCAGTCTTTTCATTATAAGCAACCGCAATCCGCTTAAATGGGCGCTCCTTGCAGCTACTGTATTATCTATACTTCTGGCTTGGGGAAAGAACTTCATGCCATTCACAGACTTCTTCATCGACAACATCCCGATGTACAACAAGTTCAGAACGGTATCGTCTATACTCGTTATCGCAGAATTCACCATACCTCTCCTTGCAATGCTCGCACTCAAAGAATTCGTTGAAAGAGTACAGAACGACGAAAAGCGCAAGGAAGCTATGAAATATCTCCGTCTGAGCGCCATAATCACAGGTGGTATAGCACTGATTTTTGCTGTTGCACCATCTGTATTCACAGGAAGCTGCATATCTTCCAACGACACAAGGATGATGGAGCAGTACGTTCAGGCCGGCTATATTCCGCAGAACGAGATGGGCAATATCCTGGCAAGCATGAGCGACATGCGCCTTGCAATGCTTCAGTCTGATGCATGGAGAAGCTTCATAATAATTGCCATCGGCACGCTCATCCTGGCATTCTTCTATTCAAGAAGCAAGACCCTGAAGCCAGCATACGCAGTATGCGCCATAATAGCACTGTGTCTCATCGACATGTGGAGCGTCAACAAGAGATATCTCAATGACAGCATGTTCGTATATCCTAGCGGACCTGTTGCAGTACAGAAAACTGAAGCCGACGAATACATACTCGAAAAGGACAAGGACAAGCTCGACTACCGCGTACTCAACTACACAGTAAGTACCTTCAACGACAATACAACTTCGTTCTATCACAAGAGCATCGGCGGCTACCATGCTGCTAAACTCAGACGCTACCAGGAATTGATAGAAGAACATATCGGAAAGGAAATGCAGAACGTCTACACAGCCATGAGCATGGCTGGAATGGACACTGTCAAGATGATGTCTGATCCGACTATCAAATATCCTATTTTCCGCTTTGAAGAAGTAAACTGCGACAGCCTCTTCCCTGTGATAAACATGCTCAACACAAGATGGTTCATCATGGGAGGCGGAAAGGACGGCAACACTAAACTTGCAGTATTCAATCCTTGTGCAAACGGAAATGCATGGTTCGTAAACAACGTCAACTATGTAAACAATGCAAACGAGGAAATTGATGCTCTGCACAACATCAATCCGAAGCACACAGCCGTAGTCGACAAGACATTCAGCAGTGCACTCAACAATGTGAAAGACTGTCCATCAGATTCAAATTGCACAGTCAAGCTCACCAGCTACGATGCAGATGCCCTCAAATATGAGGTAAACTCAAAGAACGGAGGCGTTGTAGTATTCTCAGAAATATACTACCCAGGCTGGAAAGCAACCATTGACGGAAAAGATGCTGAAATAGGACGCGCGAACTATGTTCTCCGTGCGATGTACGTACCAGCAGGCAAGCACACAATAGAAATGACATTCTATCCTACAAGTGTAAGCACAACAGAAACTATCGCCTACATAGCCATGGCACTGTTGCTTATAGGAGTAGTTGCAGGATTCATCAAGAGTGCAAGAAAGAAAAAGGAAACAGCAGAATAACGCATCTGCTTCCATATAAAATCGGGGCAATGAAATGCAATCAAGCATTCATTGCCCCGATTTTTGTATCCTAATACGATAACGTATCTTATGCTACAGCAGATGGCGTGCCAGCATCTTCTGAAGCTGTTTTATGTCTATGCCTTTTCCGAAATTCTGTTCCAACGGTTCCTCCAGTCCCCTGACCCATATTTTCATTTCGCAGTCGAGGTCAAAAGTGCCGGAAGTCTCCACAGAAAAGTGTTCTATGGAACGATAAGGAATAGAATGATATTCACGCTTACGTCCTGTCACTCCCTGAGTATTCTGAATAATCAATCTCCTATCAGTGAAGACCCATTTGTCGCGGATGATAGAAAAGGCCTGCTCGATCTGTTCACCTTCACAAAGCAGATCCGCATACTCTCGCTTGATAACCTCCGGATCTATGTCCGAAGCGTTTCCCATGATTGCATTAAGTATTCCCATAAATTCTTATAACAATATTAATAATCCGAGATAATTACACATCAATAACCAGTTAACCCGATTAACCGAAAAAGATATAAGAAATAAAGATTGCAGCTATGATACCCGCCAGGTCTGCCAACAAACCGCAAGGCACTGCGTGTCTAGTATTACGTATGCCGACACTGCCGAAATACACAGCCAATATATAGAACGTCGTATCAGTAGAACCTTGGAACACACAGCTCAAACGTCCGGCAAACGAGTCTGGTCCATAAGCCGACATGGCATCGACCATCAAACCGCGAGCTCCACTGCCGCTAAGAGGTTTCATTATGGCCACTGGAAGAGCTCCTACAAAATCCGTATCGCAACCGAAAAGCGACACCACCCATGCAATACCTCTCATAAGCATATCCATACAACCAGAAGCACGGAACACGCCTATTGCGACCAATATGGCAACCAGATAAGGAATTATTTTTACAGCTGTCGAAAAGCCGTCCTTTGCACCGTCCACGAAAGCATCGTATACATTGATTTTCTTCCTGAGACCTGCCAGAACGAACGATATTATTATGCAGAAAAGAATTATGCTTGCAACAGACGAGCTGACCACATTCATAGTATCTTTGTCCATACGGCTGAATAGCCAAACTATAGAAGCAGCAAACAGACACATACCTCCAAGCACAGCCACAAGCACAGGATTGAAAAGATTGATTTTCTGGTAAAGGCTGACTACAATAATTCCAGCCAACGTAGATACGAACGTTGCAATAAGTATAGGCAGGAAAACATCTGTAGGCTGCGCCGCGCCCATCTGTGCCCTATACACCATTATGCTTACGGGGATAATCGTAAGTCCGGAAGTATTGAGAACAAGAAACATAATCATCGGATTCGAAGCCGTGTCCTTACGCGGATTTATTTCCTGAAGTCCCTCCATAGCCTTCAGTCCCAACGGCGTCGCCGCATTGTCAAGCCCGAGCATATTCGCAGCTATATTCATAAATATCGAGCCGGTAACCGGATGTCCTTTAGGTATGTCAGGGAAAAGGCGATAAAAAACAGGACTGAGCACACGGGCCATAACATTTACCACTCCACTTCGCTCGCCAATCTTCATTATTCCCATCCACAGAGCCAGCACACCTGTCAGTCCCAACGATATTTCAAAAGCATTCTTGGAACTTGAGAATGTTGAATCTATTATATCACTGAAAACTTCCGTATTGCCGAAAAATATCATCTGCGCCAAAGCAAAAACAAAGGCAAGCAGAAAGAAAGCTATCCAAATATAATTCAGTACCATATCATTTGTTAATATTATCTACATCATAAAGCGGCCGCTTCCTATACGCATTTTATCGTACAAAGAAACAACACCGTCAATCCTTTCGCCGCGCGGCAACTGCAAGGATAAGCCCAAGCACAACACCCAGCAAAGCGGCAAAAATCACACGCATATCCTCGGGCAAAAGAAATGTCACCGTGTGCGCTGGAAACCAGAATAGCGGAATGGTCTTCTTGAAGACAAATCCCCACTGCACCTTCCAGTTGATATTCTGCAAAATCTCTCCCATCGGTATCGGAGAGAAAAGCCCTCGCATAGTACCTCCTGTAGCCAATATATGCGTATCCGTAATCTTATGCAACGTCATAAATACAGGTGCAAAGATACTGTTCATTGCCACAGATATGGCAAAAGCCAACGCCACCTTGCCGACAGAAATATTTCCAGACATGATGCCGACCGGGTTTTCAACACCCAGATAAGCAACAAAGGCAGGAATGCCAGTTGAGAAAATCACAAAAGCCATATTTATCGCCATTCCGAATATGCCCCACACAAAAGCGCGTGGCATTACACCGAACCCCTTGCGATAATATGAGCCGGAACTGATGCGAAGCCCTAAAAGTTCGCCCAATGTCGACAACACTGCAAATTTAAAGAAACTTGCCAACATTCCATGAGAAGAATTGAACTCCCGATAAGCGCCATAAAGTTCGTCCGAAACGAAAAACGGCACAAAAAGGACCAATGTTACACATAAAAATAGCAGGTCACCTTTTTTCATCCGAATATTTGTTTATGGTTAAACATACATTATCGACATGCTGTAACCCATTCCTCCGACCAAACACATACACCTGAAATACAATATACGCAGACATAAGTTCAATACAGAAACGACATAAAAGCACGCAGGCGTAAAGTTATGAAAAGTTTACATATTCATAAACGAATAAGCACAATGTTTGAAAAAATGATACATTTTCTATTCTTTTAGTTACATTTTTCATATTTCAAAACAATATATGTCATTAAAAGTGCATTAAAATATATATATTTGCATACATGAACAAACGTACAGCCATAGCGATATTTTCATTTGCGCTTGCAATCATAGTCTGCGCAATCTACTTTTGCGCAGATTCCAGAAGCACACAAATCCAGACATCCCAATCATCCTGTACATCAAACAAGTCAAATCCAAACAACAAAAGACACAGAAAAATTCGATTTGACGAAGATGATTTCAACAAAGAAGCCACTTTGCATCTTTCCGACAGACACACAAAGCTTTTCAAAAAAGACGAAGAACATGGTGGCCAGGCACATATTTCAACATGCAGCCCATTCCTAAAAGCATTTATCAATTATAAAGCTATAGAGATAAAAGCCACGACCAAGAGCTGTGCAAAAAGTCCGATATTCATTCTATTTCTGAAGATACTCATTTGACAGAATAGTGAAATGCACGGCGTGCTTATGTATACAGCATAAACATGTCTCTGCTAAATGCTTTTATAAAAAGAACTATTGAACAACCAATATTATCAGAACAAAATGCTGACAACCATAATAATACTCATAATATCGGCCATTCTGTTTGTCAACGGTAAAATCCGTTCCGACATCGTGGCCCTTTGCGCACTCATTGCGCTTACGGTGTCGGGAATACTGACGCCCGAAGAAGCCCTTTCAGGCTTTTCAAATTCCACAGTAGTAATGATGGCAGGACTGTTCGTTGTCGGAGGAGCAATCTTCCAGACCGGTCTGGCCAAAATGATAAGTTCACGCATTCTGAAACTTGCAGGCGACAGCGAAACTAAGCTTTTTCTCCTCGTGATGCTCGTCACATCGACCATAGGCGCATTTGTGAGCAACACCGGAACCGTTGCCCTCATGCTTCCGATTGTTGTGAGCCTTGCCGCCGGAGCAAACATGTCGTCAAGACGTATGCTCATGCCTATGGCATTCGCCAGCAGTATGGGAGGAATGATGACGCTCATCGGAACACCGCCCAACCTCATCATTCAGGACTCGATAATATCAGCAGGTCTCGAACCACTGAAGTTCTTCTCATTCCTTCCTGCCGGAATCATCTGCGTTGCTGCAGGAACGCTTATACTGATGCCGCTTAGCAAATGGTTCCTTTCGAAGGATAAAGACAAGAAAGACAGGAAGAGCACAAGCACCAACAAAAGCATGTCGCAGCTTGTGAAGGAATACGGCATTGCCGACAATCTATTCCGACTTCAGGCCACAGCGTCATCAAAACTGACAGGACATACTGTAGCCGAATTCGACATAAACCGCAAATACGGCCTCAACATTCTGGAGATTAGACGAGGAAACGCCTCCAAGAACAGATTTTTCAAAACAATAACACAGAAGACTGCATCGCCTGAAACACGTCTCGAGGCCGGTGATATAATATATGCAACCGGAGACTTCAGCGGAATTGAACAGATTGCAAAAGATCTGAATCTTGAGGTTCTCGACGGACACACAGCAGAAATGACCAACGACAAACAGAACAAGCTGGATTTCTATGACATCGGAATTGCAGAGATTGTGCTCATGCCGACTTCCGACCTGCTCCACCGCACTATTAAAGAGACTGATCTCAGAAACAAATTCAATGTCAACGTGCTTGGAATACAGCGCAAGCAGGAATACATCCTTGAAAACCTGGGCAACCAGCGCATCGGCGGAGGCGACAAACTGCTTGTACAGGGCACATGGGAAAACATTGCCCGACTTGAACACGAAAGAAACGACTGGGTCATCCTCGGACAACCTCTCGCCGAGGCGGCAAAAGTGACAATCGACTATAAAGCCCCCGTTGCAGCAACCATAATGATCTTGATGATAGCGGCCATGGTCTTCGACTTCATACCGGTTGCACCGGTGACAGCCGTACTCACAGCTGCAGTCCTTATGGTTCTCACGAAATGTTTCCGCAACGTCGAGATGGCCTACAAGACCATAAACATGGAAAGCATCGTGCTCATAGCAGCCATGCTTCCGATGTCGCAGGCACTCGAAAAGACAGGAACATCCGAACTTATATCCAACTCGCTCGCAACAGGATTAGGCATATACGGTCCGACAGTACTAATGGCAGGCATATACTTCACCACATCGCTTATGACAATGTTCATCAGCAACACGGCGACAGCTGTACTCATGGCACCGATAGCCATGCACAGTGCCATGCAGATAGACTGCAGTCCGGTTCCATACCTCTTTGCTGTTACGTTTGGAGCCAGCATGTGCTTCGCATCACCGTTCTCAACACCGCCAAATGCACTTGTGATGACAGCCGGACAATACACGTTCATGGAATACATTAAAGTGGGACTTCCCCTGCAGATAATAATAGGAATACTGATGATATTCATTCTGCCGCTGATATTCCCGTTCTAAAGAATTACAGACTATACAAGCCGAAAAAAATGCGGCAGGTGAAAAAATCACCTTGCCGCATTTTTTATAAACAATCTCGACACGAACGGGAGACAAGTATAAAGCGCCGAATGCCAGTATTCATAGTCATGCCCGCCGTCGCGTACCCTCAACTCGCAGTGTATTCCGGCTTTCCGCATTGCTTGAAAAAACTCAATGTTTCGGTCGAACAGAAAATCATCGTCACCGCAATCCACAAACCATGCAACAGTTCTGAGACTGTCCTTACGCAAGTTGTCAGCCTCCTCGACATATCTGGTACAGCTGTGTTCGATGACCGAACGTGTCAATATACCCATTTTGTCAGTCAACGAAACGTTCGACATGTCGTATGCAGGAATAGACATCAATGCACTCATTGCATATACGCCGCAGAACATATTGCTGTGCCTCTGTCCGTAGCTGGTTGCACCGCCTCCGCCCATAGACAAACCTGCAACTGCGCGTTTGCCCTTACTTCCGCCGGCACGATAAAGTTTCTCAATATGCGGAACAAACTCCTCAAAGAAGAAACTCTCATATTTCCATCCCGGCATATCGAAATAGCCATTCTGTACCACATGCGGATCGCCTCCTCCGGCATCAGGCGTAACGATGACCATTTCATCAGCTTCGCCACTGGCAACCAAACGATTCATTACCTCCGAAACATGTCCTCGATTGACCCACACAGCATTGTTTTCCCACATACCGTGGAGCAGATAAAGTATTGGATAATGCTTCGATTTATCAACATCGAAACTGCCCGGAAGCACCACAGTGTAAGCTCTAGGCGCATTGAGAATCTTGCTGTATATGGTATCGGTAACAACTTTACAACCTCTGTTCTGGGCCTGCACCTGTACGGCACACACCAAAACAAATGCAACGGCAACTGCCACCTTTTCCGACAGGAACCGGAATCTATCAAAAAAACATTTCATATTATATATTAGCATTAGCACAATAAACACCCAAGTATACACATACAGTTTACTTTCCACCTTTCTTGCCCATTTCCATCAGACGTGCCACAAACGGCTTCTGCTTACCGTCACGCGAAAAAAGCAGAGGATAGTCTGTGCGTCCGCGCACCGGCCAGTCGTTCTTCCATGAATTGCCGTCTGTAAGTCCCCAGAAAGTCACACGGCTGACAACATCGCTGTGTCTAAGGTATATATCGAACAGTCTCTCATAGAAATCAGCCTGACGCTCTGCAACATCCTTCGGCAATCCATCACGATACGGATCTGTTTCCTTGTCGTACCGACCGTTGACACCTAGGTCAGCACCTGCATTCGGCGTCCTCCACGGAAGAACTGTTACATCGAGCTCGGTTGCCATAACCTTAACACCGGCATCGGCAAAAGCCTTCAGGCTGGCCTCATACTCCTTAAGGTCAGACCCGAGAGACAGATGCGACTGCATTCCAACAGCGTCAATCCTGCATCCGTTCTTTCGCAGTCTGCCAATCAGTTCGACTACAGCCTTTCTCTTGCCTGGGCGATCCATGCTGTAATCATTATAATAAAGTTCTGCATCAGGATCAGCTTCATGTGCAAACTTGAAAGCCAATTCTATAAAATCCGGGCCTATTATTTCCAGCCATTTCGAACGACGAAGCTCGCCGTTGTCTTCAATGGCCTCATTGACTACATCCCATCCAAGGATACGGCCCTTGAAATGGCCCACAACCGTATATATGTGAGTTCTCATTCTTTTAATAAGTTCTTCCCTGTCAACGTAATTGCCGTCCTTGTCCTTGAAAAACCATTCAGGCGTCTGCTGGTGCCACACCAGACAGTGACCAGTGACAGTCAGGCCGTTGGCTTCGGCAAAATCAACAATCTTGTCGGCATCGCTGAAATCAAACACTCCTGGGCGTTTCTGCAGAGCCTCGCATTTCATGCAATTCTCTGCAACAACTGCATTGAACTGACTGCATATCAGTTCCTTGCTTTTTCCCTCAAGCTGATGAGGACTGACGGCTGTACCGATAAGAAATCTATCTGCGAAAGCGTCCTTCAACGCTCCGCTGGAAACCTGCGCCACCGAAACCAGTAAACAAACGAATGAAAATATGAACAGAAATACGTTTTTCATGTTAATACAGATTTAAGATTACAAACTTGATGCGCAATTTAACGAAAATCCGCCACATGCGATGCCACACATAAAAGAAAAATACCAACTTGCATTATCCGCGTCATCCGAAGTATGGCATATTGCCACAAATAACAACAATATGCAAACTAAAGGACACATTTTAAATGTTTTTCTGCCAAAACCATTATATTTGCATAGATATTGAGACATTTTATTATTTATACCCAAAATAAGAAGATTATGAAGAAAATCAGAGCAGCCATTGTTGGATATGGCAACATCGGACACTACACGCTCCAGGCACTGGAAGCAGCGCCTGATTTTGAAGTTGCAGGAATCGTAAGACGCAACGGTGCAGAAAACAGACCTGAAGAGCTCAAAGCATACGAAGTTGTAAAGGATATAACAGAACTGAAAGATGTAGACGTGGCTATCCTTGCAACCCCAACACGTAAGGTTGAGGAATATGCAAAGAAGATCCTTGCAATGGGTATCAACACTGTTGACAGCTTCGACATACACACACAGATCACATCACTGAGACGTTCGCTCGACGAAAGCGCAAAGGCTGGAAATGCGGTAAGCATCATTTCTGCAGGATGGGATCCAGGAAGCGACTCCATCGTACGCACAATGCTTGAGGCAATCGCACCGAAGGGCATCACATACACAAACTTCGGTCCAGGAATGAGCATGGGACACACAGTTGCGGTCAAAGCTATAGACGGCGTACAGGCTGCACTCTCAATGACAATTCCTACCGGCACAGGTATTCACCGCCGTATGGTCTACATTGAGGTGAAGGAAGGATATGAATTCGAGAAGGTTGCAGCAGCCATCAAGGCCGATGCTTACTTCGTCAATGACGAGACTCACGTAATTCAGGTTCCTAGCGTAGATGCTCTTCTCGACATGGGCCACGGAGTAAACCTCACTCGCAAGGGTGTTTCAGGAAAGACTCAGAACCAGCTCTTCGAGTTCAACATGCGCATAAACAACCCAGCACTCACAGGTCAGGTACTTGTATGTGTTGCACGTGCATCAATGAAACAGCGTCCAGGATGCTACACTATGATTGAAATACCAGTCATCGACCTCCTCTACGGAGACCGCGAGACACTCATCAGCCATCTCGTATAAACAGGAACATTTAAAGCAGACAACTGCATAACATACGACGCGAGAGCCCGGAATAAAAAATCCGAGCCCTCGCGTTTTCTGTTGCGGGCGCTCGAAACTAAAATTCCGAGCGCCCGCAATTTTTCTTTTGAGCGCCTGCACTTAAAGAGACAAGGGCCCACGATTTTAAAACCAGCCGACAGAAAACAAAAAGGGCACGGCCTATGGCCGCACCCCAAAGTAAAAATGATTTTTATGAAAAATGCCTCAACGCATCATAACAACGCGCGATACAGCTTTTCCGTCAGCAACAACACGAACAACATACTTGCCTGCAGGAACAGCAATTGAAACGTTCTCGCCGCTCTCGCGTGCAACCATACGTCCGTCCATTGAATATACAACGACAACAGCATCCTGAGCCAAGCCTGAAAGTTCTATACGTCCGTCAGATACAGATACATTCAAAGATTCTGAATCGACTGCATCGATGTCTGTTGTATATATTTCATCATACTTGTCATAGATAGCCTTAAGTTCGTTGTAAGCAGAAGTGAGCTGTTCCTGAGTTGCAACAGGTGCAGCCATCACGCTCTCGGCTGTTTCAATAGCCTTACGGAACTTAGCTTTCTCAACGATGCTTACCATGCTTGAATTCAACTTGTCGTATACGTCATAGCTTGATTCAATAAGAGCCTGCAAACCGCTTGCATCTTTGAGTGCGGCAGCAAATTCATCGACTGCAGCAGATGTTGCTTCTACAACACCGTCAACATCAACCTGAGAAATGGCAGCACGGTCAACGCCTTCTGCATCGGCAAGTGCAGACTTAGCCTCATCAAATACGATTGTCGGACACTGTCCCTGACCCTCACCTACATTTACTGTAGTTTCAACAAGGTTAGAAAGTACATCTATAACAGAATCGAGAGCTGTGAAATCAACCACTACCATCTGTCCCTTACATGTTTCAACAGCAGTGCCGAGAGCAGAAACCTGAGAATTGATATCAGCCTGAGAATGTTCAGGTGCAGTTTCGTAAACAGCCTTTGCTGCTGTTATTGCAGCAGCAAGTGCATCTGCAGCTTCTTTTGGAGTCTGTCCGTTGAACTCACCGATTGACAATCCGTCGTATACAGTCTGAGCTTCAGCTATAGCTGTTCCGAGAGCTGTACGATCTACGGTAATCTTACCAGCAACGAATTTTGCAGTTTCATCACTTATAGTATACATTACCTCAAGAGTAGGTGCTGCCTTGAAATCGTCGATGAACTTACGGAAAGCATCACATGCACTCTGTGTGTACTGTCCCTTGTCGAGACCGATGTTGGCAGAAGCTTCAGCATAAGCAGCTTCGGCTGCATCGAGTACATCTTTTGCAACAAGAAGCATGTCGATTGTTTCAGTGTGAGCCTTGCCCTTATATTCCTCAATAAGCTTGTTGAGCTCAACTGCAGCGGCATTTACTTCAGCCTCATCCTTTGATGTTCTGTAAATCTTGTTGTAGTTTTCAACTATTTCGGCAAAGGCATCAATGTCGGCCTGATAGTACTGTCCGACTTCATTACCCCATACCATACTTTCCTGAAGAGCTGAAGCTGCGTCAAGAGCATTCTTAAGAGCTGTCTTGTCAAATGAAACGATTGCGTCAGCCTCAAGTATCAACCAGCATGCATTTGCGTCTGTAGAAGCATTCTTGTCGGAATATACTGCAGAAGCCGCTGCGCTGGAATTGGTTCCCATAAATCCTGAATTCTTAAGGAACTTGACACCGAGGTATTTTCCGCTTGCTCTTACAACCTGTACGTATGTAGCTTCATTTGTTTCGTCCTCAACCCATGAAGTGTTGTATGTACCAGACTGTGCAAGATAGTAACCCTGGTTTACATCCTTAATCTGATATGTCAATGGAAGAAGACCGTCAGCACCGTCTGAAACCTCAACAGGAACAAGTTCGAACTGCTGAGCCAAAGCCTCTTCTGAACCATCCTCTGCCGGAGCCTCGATAGTAGCTCCCTTTTCGCCGAATGTAAGGACATTGCCTCCAGAGTGAACAAACTTATAAGAATAAGTAGCATCGAAATCCTTTATATCGTTGTATGAGCTGTTGAACACATCCATTGCTTCCTCGAGCTGTGATGCAAGAGCCATAGCCTCACCTACTGTTGTAACCGAACCCTTGGCTTCCTTTGCAGCGGCAATGGCAGCAGAGAACTCGTCAGCTGCAGACTGAGGTACTTCATAGTACTCTGTACCTACAGGAGTTGAAGAAAGAAGCTCTTCTGCTGAAACAATAACCTTGTCGAGAGCACTTGTAACTGAGAATTCCTCGATGGTCCACTGTGAGTTGGCAGCACCTGATGACTTGTCGCAATATGTGTATGCACCGTCAGCAGTAGAGTCTGAACCGATATGGCCCTTGCCTGCTACGTTCTGAATAACCTTATAGCCTGTAAGACCAGGAGAAATATACCATCTTGCTTCGTTGGCAGAGTTATCGGTAGCCCAAGTCATGTCATAACCGCTTGAAGCAAGCTTTGCAACGTATGTCTTGCTTCCGAGATTGAGAAGAGAGTATGAACCGTCACCGTTGTCTACTATCTGATACTTCTGTCCTTCACTGCCTTCAGGAGTTTTCAGACTTGGTGAAGCACCTGAAACGTAAGTAAGCTGCATACCAGAAGACTGTGTGATGACATAAATCTTATCAGGGTCTGGAGCAACAAGTCCGTTTTCTGTGAATGCAGTCATTGCGTCTTCAAGAGCCTTAAGTTCAGCTGTGAAGTCGGAAGTAACGCTTTCGGCATGCTCTACAGCAGCCTTGAAGGTGTTGTATGCCTCGAGAGAATAGTCGAACGGATTGTTTCCGCACAAGTCAGGATCAATGCTGTTGAGCTTGTTTTTTGCCTCCTGAAGTTTCTTTCCGAAATAGTATTCGTCATCACGGTCTGCAAGCGGAACAAATTTCTCCATAGACCAATCGAAGTTGGCAACACCTGTACCGTTCTTGTTTGAGTAAACAGAAGCACCGTCAGAAGCACCATCTGTACCGAGCACAGAACCGCTTCCCATATTGCGTATCTGGAAATAGTCGCCGTCGGCCTCAACCTTGAATATTGCATTTACATCTGTAGGAGAAATATTCTGTCCAGCCTTAGTGTCCCAAGAACCAGAGCGGTATACGTAATTGCCTTCACCGTCAAGCATATTGTATCCCTTTGCTGCAGCACCTTCTGGAGCAGGCACAAATGTGAATGCCTGATTTTCGAGTCCATTGTCTGCAGTAATCTTCATTGTTGAAGAAGCATTTGTGAGATAGAATCCGCTTCCTGCATGTATGAACACATACTTCTCACCTACAACGAAAGGAGGATTTACTGAGTTATAATAATTCTGAACGGCAGCATTCAAAGCAGATGTACCATCTGTGATTTCGTTCTGCGAACCGGCTGATTCCAAAAGAGCCTTGGCTTCGTCAATGGCTTTCTGAAGTTCAGCTCTCACTTCTGCAGTGTACTCACCGAATCCTGTACCTTCTGTTGTTTCAGCAAGAACAGCCTCAGCATCGGCTACAGCCTGCAAAAGAGGATCCTTGTTGAGCTCACCGGTTGATTCTACTTCACCTAAAAAGAAGCAGTCAAAACTACCAGAAGCACCCAGCCAAGCAAAATTTGCAACGCAGTAGGTGTACTCTTCTGCCGGAGTAAAAATAGCTGTAGTCTGTATCCAACCATCAGAATTAGGAACATTTACTACTGTTGTCTCTGTTGAAGTAGCACTTCTGCTTGTATAGATGTTGCTGTAACTTCCAGCCTTTGTCGACCACAAAGAAATGAAATAAGTCTTTCCCGGCTGAAGCTGCCAAGCTGTACGTACCGACTGAGCCTTACCTGAACCAGCGTTCGACAAAGCTTTCAAATATGCGCCACCATCGGCACCGCCTGACGGCTGAACAGCGAAGTTATCGCCTGTCATAGGTTTCGCATCACCGGCAGTCCATCCTTCTGTTCCATTGTCGAAAGACGGATTAGTGATGAGATTTTCACTTACAATCTTGAATACACCCTGATCAGAAGTCACCTTATCGCCTATGGCGTAAGTGTAAGACTGGCCGGATGCACTCAGAGGCAAAAGGCACATGAATGCCAATAGCCACATGAAATCAAGTCTAATCTTTCTCATAAAAATTTTTATTAAGGTTAAAAATAAATAAGTTGTTTCTGCAAGTATGTTTATTCATTGAGAGGAACGACATCAGCTTCCCCTTTCAATACTTCAGCCATTGCACGCGAACTCTGAACTACAGGTGAAACGATGAATTCCGGAATGTTGAAACTCTTATACAGTTTCTTGTAGAATCCGGATTTGCCCTGAGGCAGAACGAACGGCTTGTGAGCATTGCCCTTGCTGTCGAACCATGCTATATAAGGACGTGTATAGCTTCCGTCATCACGTCTGCTGCTGAAAACTATCCAGCGACCGTTGCTCGACCACGAATGATAACTCTCGACATCATTGCTGTTGACTTCACGCAAAGGACGTACACTGCCTGTACGCAGGTCTTTGACATACAGGTCTGCACTTTTGTGCCAAATATGGAAATTGCCGAAATCGGCCATTGTGAACAGCAGGTATCTTCCGTCGGGCGACTCGCGCGGGAATGTGGCACTCTTGCCGAATGATGCTGCGTTGAAAACTGTGTCAACCTGACCGAACGTATTGGTATCTGGATTGAAATCTCTGCTGAGGATATTGTACTTTACTTCCTTGTACCTATCGGCCATTTCCGTATCAACATCATCTGTATTGAACTTGAAATGCGCACTGCAATAATAAAGTTTTGTACCGTCATGATTCCAATAAGGGAATGTCTCAAACTCTAGTGAATCATGTGCAACGTATGTGCTTACATCCTTATCGGCATCGTAAAGTATTACATCTGAGGCGTAGTCAAGTACTTCCACTTTCTGAATATCGCGTGTATGGAAGTTCTGCCCGGTCTCGTTGAGCGAATATGCTATCAGATTCTTTGTCGGATGCCATGAAGGATACACACCTGTGGAAATGGCAGAACCGCTCATAAAATTGACCTTGCGTATGTTGTCGCCGTGCATGACAAGCGTTCCACCATTGGCTACTCGGAAGTGCATCTGCATGTTGCCTCCGGCATTGTAGTTCTGGAATGAATGGCAATTGACACACTGGCCATTGTCGCCTGTACTCATTGCCATGTTGTCGTAAACGGTTTTAGTATCGAAGCTTGTAAGATCACGCTGTTCTATTCTGAGTCCTTCGAATGTCACGTATGACGGTTCGATGAGACGATAAACAAGATAGCGGTCTATTGTATCGGGAGAAACGAAAACCGACATCGTACGATAGCGGCGCCATTCATCACCGTGTTTCTCGTAAATTCCAATGTGCAGAGAATCACCCTTGCTCTCATTGAGCATAGAGTTCCAATCACCCTCTGGTATATCGACAAAGGAACCTTCGACAAGAATTTCCGATTTGTCAGAATAGATACGCGTCAAATATTCATCAGCTTCATCTTCTATATCAAAGTCCAAAGGAGCAATATTGCAGGGTATAGCTGCACCGTCATAACAAGGATAAACATTTGCAAGACTGTCTACATTTTTGCTGTCGGCCGGTACAGAATGTCCGCATCCTAACATGACCAGTGATGCTCCAAAGACAAAAGGTGCTATATATTTAAATGAGATATTCATATTATTCAAATATTAATTAAAACCTTGAATTCTTCATGAAGAGATGTTTCAATTTGTCTTCAACCCTTTTACAAAGAAATAGTAGTACCAGTATGTATCGCCGAACCGGCCTCGGATTATAGGGTCATTAGCCGCATCGGCGTCATTCATTCCTTTCTGTGCCATATCGACGAGTTCCATGAAACGCGAACGTACTTCATCTGAAATGTTGAACTGCGAAACATCAATATTCTGAAGCCATCCGAAAAGCAAAGCTGCTTCCTGGAAATGCACCGGCAATTCTGTATTGTTCTTCGCATAAACTACAAAATGAGGCCAGAAACGTTCAGGCGATTTGCTTATCATGTTGCTCAGGATGGAAAGTTCGACGAGTTGTTCATTGCCACCGGACATATATCCGAAATTGTTAAGCAAATATATTTCCACCAATCCACCGTCGCCGTCAAGCAGGTTATTGTATGCCATAAGAGGTATTATATCCTTGAACTCAGGATCTGCGGCAACTTTATCCGGTCTGCGAAGCATTGATTCATAATGCGAAGCAAGATCACCGTAGAACAATGTAGACTTCAATGTTCGTATATATTTCTCTGCAAGTTCCCATTCTCCGTTAAGGAGAGAGCAACGTGTCATGTAAATGAGATGTTCGGCACTCAAACCGTATTCCACCTTATCTTCCATACACCAGCGATAGCAGAAATTCAACTTGCCGTAATTGAAATAAAGGATGCGTGCGCCGACCAGACGGAGTACCTGAGCCGTGCGCGGTATATTGTATTCTTTTGATCCATCAGGGTAAGTAAAAATCTTATCACCGGCCATTCCCATCTTGAAAAGTGCAAGATTGCGCAAGAGCACCATTGCCCTTGTAGGTTCATAATTCGTAACGGTTGCATCCAATACTGCCTGCCAGTTGCGTTCCTCTACCGAACGTTCAGCACGAAGTACTGCATAAAGATCTTCGTCCTTGAATGAACGATTCCAAAGGGTATAGGACGAAAAAGACAATGCTGCTACTGAAACTGCAACATTCCAAACAACACTGGTTCGATTGACCGGTTCTGCACCTCCAGCATCCTGCATACGCAATGCAGACACTACAGAAAGAAGCACGAGAGATATGCCTATGATTATATATGGATACCAAAGTGAAGATTCTTCGTCAGTAAAGAGAAAATCCGGAAGACACACATTGTAGAGAGTGTCCAAGTTCAGACCTTCATAAACACAAAGGGCAAGAATACGCGGAACAGCAAGGATACCTGCCACAGCAAGGACTGCACCGACGATGCCCTTCAAACGGTACGCAACAAGTTCATATACTGCACAGCATACTAGCAATGCAACTGCATACGTACCTATGAACGCATAAAAGAATGCGAACAAAACCAGCATGACAAGGCTTGAGGCATAAGAAACTTTGCCTGCGCATCTGCGCACCCTGACATACAGGCCGAAAAACAAAGATATAAACAACGTGCCAAGCAATGCCGCATAAAAATATCCTGGAAGCTTGACGACGTACAACATATAGCCCAGTTCGGTACATGTAAGCAATACTGCAGAAGCCGGTATTACAGCCAAACCTGCATATTTTGTCCCCAAGCCGAAAGACCATATTATCAGCATCGAAAGGCCGGCAATCATAACGGCATAAAGAACTGAGCCCCAAAACTGGAAATGAAACAGCTGTGTAAAGAAACAGCCTAAATAGTGCAGGAATCCGCCTGCAACGGACATTTTTTCGCTGAAGAAACTATCATCTGTCAAAAACAGCGACATGCGTTCAACCTTCCACAAATAAACATCATTGCGGAAGTACATCCAATAAAATGCCAAAAGAGCCAGAATCAAGACAGGAATACCTATCATCATTCCACGTTTGCATGCATCTGATTTCATCACTCAAAATTTATAAAACCAACAATCTATTAAATCTGCCCGGAGAACGCAACTGTTCAAAGAAGCGTTCCCCCGACATATCTATATTATCTAACCATTATCTTCTGCTCAGTGCGGGTTCCGCTTACAGCCACAGTTGCCACATAAAGACCTGGAGACAAAGAAGCAACATTTACAGAATGTGCACCTGCTCCTGACAATGAAGAAGAAGCAACGACTGCACCAGACAAAGAATATATCTGGAGCAATGCTCCATCAAGACCTTCTGGAACATTTACGGTAAGAACTCCAGCATCTGCCACGGAAGAGATGCGTACAGCATCTGCACCTTTATCGACATTCGAGATTGAAGTGGCGTCTTCCTGCTCCTTAACTGCTTCTGCAACTTCTTCGAAGTATTCCTTTGTATACATAGCAGCTTCTTCGTAGTCATGTGCCTTTGAATCGAAATATACTGCAAATGACTGTGGAATAGAACTCTTGAAGTCATTCAGATAAATATCTGTACCGCTATGTTTTGAAGCACCTGAAACAGACAAATACTTGCCGTCATTTTCATTTACAACATAATAGTATCCGTCATTCTGAAGAACAAATCTCCACTCTGCACGCTTGTTGTCGCCGTCAGAATCATAACGGAGTGCACCGAAAAGAGAAATAAAATATTTTCCAGTTTCAGGATCGCGCAACTTCCACACATAAGGATCGGACGTAGCTTCAAATACAAACTTCACATTAACGTTATCGTCATCATCCATTATGCAGAAGCCACCGGATTCGCTGGTTCTTGACAACAGACGGTTTGAGTTGCGTTCCAACAATGAATATTCTCGGTCAGCTTCAATCTTTGCGGCGCGCTTGTATCGATACATATCTGTCATGACATCCTTAAGATTCCATGAATCATAATTGCGCACTGTAGGATAACCGGAACGTACACTCATTGGCAACCAAACATAAGTAGAACTCTGGATGTTTCCTGAATTCCAGCGGTCACCGTAATAGATGAAACACTTAGGATCATATCCGAGATCTTTCACTGAGAAACAATATGCTCCCTGAGAACGATATGAAACACCTTCGTTGGCATCAACACAGAATGTCTCGCCTTCTTTCCAATCGCCGAGCACATCACCGACAACTGTAGCAGAATGCCCTGGAGCAGGATTCCAGCCGTCACATTCTGAATATGTAGAGAAATATGTATCGTCAACCTGAACAACTGTTGTAGCTTCAACGCGACGTCCGCGCATGATCTGTGTTTCCTCGTCAGTACATCCAAGGAAATCATCAGTAAGCTTAACAACATTGATGTCCGTATTCATGTTCGTTGAGCAGAAGTGATATGCAGTACCATCTGAAGACTTAAGCAAAGTCTGGTCACGCGAATCATGATTATTAGGACGGAAAGTAGAAACAAGTTTATATGGGCCGGTTATTTCATCTGAAGTACATACGGCAACTCTCGCCTTGCTGTAATCTGCGCCATTTTCCCAGTGAATCCACATTACCCACTTGCCAGTCTTGTCATTATATATGACTTTTGGACGCTCCAGAGTTCTTCCAGGAGCTACATCTTGAAAAGTTTCGTCATCCTTACTGCCATAAGGAGTCAAAGCAAGTCCGACTTTTGTCCAATTATACAAGTCTGAACTTTTATAGCAAGAGATACCAGCAGAAGCATTCTTCTCGCGGTATTCTCCAAACCAGTAATACATGCCGTCATGAAAAACGACACAACCTCCATGTGCATTTATGTGAGTTCCTGTATTATCAGTCCACGTGGTTCCTGGAGTGAAACTCTGAGCAGACATTTCAGAAACACCCAACATTCCAAAAGACAAAGAGCCGAAAACGGCACATCTAAGTAGTAAATTATTCATCTATAAACTTTTATTCGTTGTTAAAATGGGAAGCGGAGTTCATCCGCTTCCCCATATTCATCAATACATCACCTTATAAGAGTTGGATTTGCCGTACTCATTTACTTTTACGATAAATACGCCCTTATATGGCAAAGCCAATCCATTGCCGTTGCTCAGCTCACGACGTTCAAGCATCTTTCCACTGAGATCATACAATACGGCTACTGCATCATCAGAAACTCCGGTAACATAAACATAACCGTTGTCAACATAAACCTTGACACCGTTGTCTGAAGATTCAATATCACCTATTGCTGTATTATCTGAGATTTCAGATACTGAAGGAGCATAAGCACCTGTAATATCATAAGTAAAGTACTCTATGTCAGAACCAACATTGGTGTAACCGACCATCTGCTTGTAGCTTCTGCTCTTACCCATGAGCTTCACATTGTCGACAGTCAGAGCTGAAATGCTAGCACCCCACTTGTCGCGTTCAAGATAGCAGCTGATGCGAAGCTGTTTACATTCAGCACTTGTTGTATAGTCCGTTGCATAGGTTTCGAACTCATCGCTGGTTACTGAGATGTTCTTGCCCTTCTCTGAATCCTGAACCTCGCGGATGCGGAGAGAACCGAGGATAGTTCCGTCATCCTTAAGTCCGCCCTTGGCAAGAGCAGAGAATGAGTATGTTTCGTTAGGAGCAACATCTACAACCTGAGAGATTTCACCTGCAGCCCATCCGTCGCTCCACATGTAGCGGCGTACCTCGAGTGCATGGTTGTCATAGTCCTGAACATTGTCGATTTCGCAGTTTGCGATGTTCTGAGTTGAATTGTACTGGTCGAAAGGACTTACGTTCCAGCCTTCGATATCGGTTACGATATTGCGGCTTGCGCTCCAGTTCCATTCACCTTCGAAACCAGGGTTCTTTACAAGATTCTCTGCATAGTCGCCTGTTTCAACAGTCCAATCAGCCTGTGCGCCGAGGTCGGCCATGCGGACTGTATCCACTGCAAGACCGTCGCGGTAGATGAACACGCGCTTGTCTGGAGTTACAGCATATCGGTATACATGATATTCGTCATCGTCGTTGTAGAATTCTCCGCTATGAGTAGCAGGATTCGAGATGCTGAGCTCAGAAGAAGAATTGTACTTGCCCATGCCTTCACCGGATACATATCCCTTGAAGCCGGTACCGTCACTTGTAAGGAAATAAGGAGAGAATACCATATCGGCATCTGCAGCCTTTGCCTTGAACTCTACGGTATATCCCTTGCTCATGTCTGGCTTGAAGCCGTCGGCTTCTGATATTTCGAATGTACCTGATGCAGGGTCGTAGATGTTGTCGCCTGAGATTTCCTTCTGTTCAAGAGGAGTTCCCTCACCTGAAAGAGCAACGTATGCACGTACAGAACCGCCGCGAAGAACGAGCTTGCCGTATGTGCCCTTCTTTGTGCTGGTATTGGTTACTGTCACTTCTGCATTTTCTGCATTGTAAGGAAGCTCTGCAGGGCTTACGCTGAAGCCGGCTGGAGCTGTAATCATAATTGGCTTGTCGCTCTGAAGAGCTGATGCATTGACTGTGAATGTCTGGCTTGCACCTGTACCCTTGATTGACAGAGAGTCAACAGATGTATTGATAACAGCAAATTCAGGAGCGTATGCGCCTGTAAGATCGAAAGTCATATACTCCACTTCCGCACCCGAATTTTCATAACCAATCATCTGCTTATATAAACGCGACTTACCTGTCAACTTAACGTTATCCACAACAATAGGAGTAATACTTGCACCCCACTTGTCACGCTCCAGATAACATGCTATGCGCAATTGACGACAGTCAGCACTTGTAGTATAATCTGTTGCATAAGTTTCAAAATCTTCGCTTGTTACAGAAATCTTTTTATTCTTGTCAGGATTCTGGACTTCTGAAATTCTCAATGAACCCAGAATTGTTCCGTCGCTCTTAAGACCACCCTTGGCAAGAGCAGAGAACGAATAAGTTTCGTTAGGTGCGACATCAACAATCTGAGAAATTTCAGCAGCAGCCCAACCGTCGCTCCACATATAGCGGTCGACAGAAAGAGCATGGTTGCTTTCATCCTGATTCATGTCGATTTCACAACTGTCAATGATTTCCTGAGTTGAATTGTACTGGTCGAAAGGACTTACGTTCCAGCCCTCAATATCGGTTACAATATTGCGGCTTGCACTCCAGTTCCATTCTCCTTCAAAACCAGGATTCTTCACAAGGTTTTCAACATAATCGCCAGTTTCATCAGTCCAGTCAGGCTGATTTCCAAGATCGGCCATACGGACTGTATCTACAGCAAGGCCATCGCGGTAGATGAACACGCGCTTGTCTGGAGTTACGGCATAACGGTATACATGAAATCCCCCATCATTGTTGTAGAAATCTCCTCCGTGAGTAGCAGGATTCGAGATGCTCAACTCTGAAGTGGAATTATACTTGCTCATTCCCTTTCCTGAAATACCGCCTTTAAAGCCATATCCGTCTTCAGTTATGAAATAAGGATTGAACACGGTCTTCTCATCCGACGCCTTCACCTTCACCTCAACAGTGTAGCCCTTGTCGGCATCGATTTCAAAACCGTCACGCTTTGTTACCTCAAAAGCGTCATCTCCCACAAACAAGTTGTTGTCGAGCGACAAGGCTTTCTTCTCCAGCGGAGTGCCGTATGCTCTCAGTACCACCTTGCGTCTGACCATTCCGCTCTTCAGATACAGAATGCCGTAGCCCTCGTTCTTCCAGCTGTTGAAAGTAACTGTGACATCAACATCTTTTGCATCCTTCGAAACAACAGAAGGAGACACACTGAAACCAGCAGGTGCAATCAGCTCAACATCGTCGGTCAGACCTTCACAGCTGACCTGGAATGTCTCAGATGCACCAGTTCCGTTGATGAACAACGTACCAGAGATATTGCTCGCCGTACGCAGTTCTGCATCACCGCTCATCCTAGGCAGAGTCACAAAGATGCCCGAGCCATCTTCGACCTGAACCAAAGGAGAAGGTGAGTTTTCCAAGGCATTTACCGGCACTGCCATCAATGAGGCCAATGCCATGCCGCAAAACAGAAATGTTTTTCTCATCTTGGTTGTTTTTTAAGTTAGTAAATAAATATGCTATTTTCCGATTATGATTTTACTGCTGATGCCGTCTTTTCTCAAAACATATATACCTGCAGGAAGGTCGGCAGAGAAATTGTCGGCAAACTTTTCACCCTCGAGAATCTTATATCCGTTTACAGAAAAAACTTCAAAATGTCCAGTAGATACAGAATTTTCAATATCAGAAATACCACTTGCCGTTGCCTTTTTGCCTACAGCTATGTATCCAAGCGACTCTGGAGCTACTCTATCAGTCGATGAAGATATTTCACGCTCGCGAAACAAGGTAAGCTCATTGACACTTCTTTTCTTTATACGCGGAGAAGCCGCCACATCATCAGAACATGTCTGAAAAGAACCGAAAAAGAAAGGAACATCTGCAAATTCTGATTTAAGATTCAAAACATAGGCATCGCTGCGCTCATCACCTACACTTTCTTCAGGAGTCCGTCCTGCTTCAATCAGCATACCGTTCCATTCAGACTGTCCTTCCGTTGCAGCCATATAGGCAACAGTCTCACCTACCGCCTTTACTTCAGTCCTGAGTTTTTCTTCAAAATTAAGAGATACGTCAAAACCCTCACATGTGACATTCTTTATTCTGACCAGATAGGCCGTATCATTGTTTGACGTCTGGGAAGAGGCTACTACAACAGGAACAGTGTCAAAAACCTTGGGGAAAGACACATGCATCCACTCATCAGTCACATTCTCTATAGAATCCACAACCAACGACATGCCTGCAAGTTCCGTTGTGCCTGATGAAAGAAGAGCACAGGCCAAGGTGTCCGGATAATTGTATGTCTGTACGCCCTGGTACTCCCAATTCTTCAAACGGAACTGCATGGAATACTCGTCGAGCCCTTTCACGCGAAAAGTCAAGGCTGTCTTGATTCTATCTGTAGGCACGCCCTGAAGAAGAATCGGCTTCTGCTCATACGAATTGCCGAAAGCGTAAAGTTTCCAAGAATTAAGTGCCAGAGCATTGAAAAAATAAGGTTCGGCAGTAGAATTGTCTACAACAGAATATCCAACCTTGTTTGAGTATTTCTTTTTATTACCGTTCCCGTCAAGGTTCCAAAGCGTATAGTCAACATTTGAAACGGCCTTGTCTTTTACAACCGGATCACAAAAGGAGTTGTCATAACTGCAGGATGTCTTAAATACCTGTTCGCTATCACCGTCGTATTCCCTATCAAGCACGAAACCTCCGACCTGCTCACCATTGCTGTCGCTCCAAGAAAGCTGTATGCTTTTCTCCAAAGGTTTGTAAGTATAAGACAAAACCGGCGACTCGTTTATGTTCCACTCAGGAACAACCTGCATGTCGGCACGGTATGCCAACTCGGAAGTATCAGCCGCATAATATTCACCGGCTGGCGTAAGCTGGCCGTTGAGCAGAAGCGCTCTCTTGTCCTCCACCCAGTTGTATATGGAATAACGCTCAACAAAACTGCATGTATCGAGCACCTGCAATATGCCTTTCAACGCCTCAAGCTGATGCTGCTTCTGAGCCTCATCGCCTGAAGGCCAACTTTCGTGGGTCCAGTTGGCTCCGTTGTTCCATTCTGTAATCCATATAGGCAAACCGGTAGCATCGTGCACTTTCTTAAGCTCATTATACCAGTCGCGTCCGGTCATACCTCCCCAATAGGCATGTATGTTGACATAATCAACTCTATAATTCTTCTTCCTGCACTCACGGACAAACTCAAACAACCATCGGTTGTCGGTCGTTGCAGGCGAGCCCAGACGCATACCGCTCTGCAGCATTCGAGGCCATTCCTCGATTGCCCGTTCAACGGAAACATTCGACTGCTCAGTGTGATCTGGTTCATTATATCCGTTAAGATGGCTTGACGTGCGGTTGTTCAAGATGGCTTTCCAATCATCCTCACCACCGTATCCCCATTTTTCAGGAACAAACTCGTGATTATAGTCGACAGATGTATTGCCAGGCTCAGATGTCCACTCGGTTGTAGGACTCCAGTTGTAGTACCACGTACCGTTTACCTTATCGGTCTGCTGACGCACATATCTGCAGTCGGCTGTCTGGCCGTTATCTATCGAGCCTACCCAACCCTTCTTGGTTACATCATTCCAGCGGAACACTCGTACGAAAGAAATCTTTCCTGCCAACTCCTTCTGAAGCTCAGCAACCTCGAGGTCTTCCTTATCGGCAATAAAGCAACGGCTGTAGCCTGTACCGTCAGACTCACATGCAAAAGTGGCCATATATCCGCGTTTCAGACGGAACGAACGTATGGCATTGTCGTTGTCCAAAGAAGCCCTCAACTCATCTTCCACCTGCTCGGCCGGTGCATTGCTGTAATACAGACCTACAGCATGCGACTGCTGCTGTCCTGCGAAGTCGACAGACGTATAGGTTGTCAACGGTTCGAAATCCGTTCCGCGAGGAGTCACTACGCATCCATGGCGATAGATGGCAAGACGGCAATTCACATCCGGTTGCAGGGCCTCACCATTGACTGTAATATATGAACCGTACTTGTCGAGAAGTGTCTCTGGTTTCACGTTATCGAAATAAAGAAAAGACTCTTCATTGCGGACATCAATTGAAGCTGATATCGGATTATCCGCAGAGGTGACATGAAGATCGGTTTCCGTATCAAGAATTCTAGGTTCTGAGATTGAACCTACAACCTCGACATCATTTGCTTCAGCACCTATTACGGCAAACAAGAATGACACAACAAGTGCAGTGTAAAATTTCACATTCATAATAAAGATTTATGTTAACAACATCCATATTTTATGGATTGCGCTTTCGTTTTTACTGTAACAAAGTTAAGAATATACAATACAATCATAGGCAAAAAATGTGTCAAATAGGTTGAAATATCTTTCAATGCGTCTTTTTCAATACGTTTTTGCTCCAAATGAGGAACATGATTTAAACAGTTCCAACGTACTCACCGTATAGTATGAATATAGGAAACACCGTCAGAAGACATATACATAAAAGCTAAAATACAGACCTACGATTTGAGTGGAAAGACATCAGGACAAGCATAAAAAAGAATTATTGCGAGGGCTCGCGAATGAAATTCCGAGTGCTCGGAAAATGCAATGCGAGCGCCTGGAATTATAAACAAACATATCTCACAATATGCATATACCTATCTCCAAGAAGAAAGAACTGCAACCAGGTAAACCCAGGCGCTATGAATCAGAATAGACAGACAAAAAAAATGGAGACTCTGGTATGGCACGCCTGCCATCCAGTAGTCTCCGACAATCAATCTAATCTACTAAACTATCTATCTAATGCCTTGACCAAATAATACATAGTCAGATCTTAAAACTACAATAAATACCTTCTCATCCACACAATTGAAAAGCTAATCAACTTCACAGCTGAATCGAGAAACTGTATTAGGGTTAGGTCCAAAAGTCTCCCGACGGTGGCAAAATTAGGTATTCCGACTCGAGAATACGGTGAAAAATGAATCAAAGAGGTAGAAAAAAATTTCACCACCACCGAAAAATGGACTTTTTGTGTCTTCAATAATTATGGAATGGCATATCATTGCTGCCGTTCGCTGTCCGCAGCATCTTTTGCCTGAAATTTCTGCTGCATCTCGCTAGGCAGCATTCCATATTCCTTCTTGAATATCGAACTGAAATACTTAGGGTCATTGAAACCTACAGAATATGCCAATTCCGATACACGAAGATGCTTATTGCTTTCGAGCATCTTGCGCGCCGTTTCAAGCCTGTACTTCCTTATAAGCGACGAAGGACTCAGTCCGGTAAGCATCTTGAGCTTGCGATATAACGTGGACTTGCTTATTCCGGCTTCTTCAAACAACTGCTGCTGGTCGAAATCCGGATCATCAAGATGCTTCTTTATGCAGTCTATGATTTTCTGCATGAAAGCCTCATCGATGGAAACCATACCTGCCTGATCGTCGACAGAGAAACTGCTTCGGAAATTGCGGGCATTTCTTTCGGCAACCTTGAACAGATTCTTTATTCTGGACTTAAGCACCATCATGTCGAAAGGTTTGGTTATGTAGGCATCGGCTCCCGACTCGTAAGCATCAACCTTGTCCTCGTCCTTGTTGAGGGCAGTGAGGAGTATTATCGGTATGTGGCAGTAGTCGATACTGTCCTTAAGATACTTGCACAGCACGAGTCCGTTCATTTCCGGCATAAGGACATCGGAAATTATGAGATTCACTTCGTTGTGCTTTACGACTTCAAGACCTTCTTTTCCGTTGTTGGCTGTTATGACATTATAGTCACGGCTCAAAAGACGCTTCATGACCTGCTGCAGATCTTCGTTGTCCTCAACGATAAGTATGGTAGGTTTGTTGTTCTCTGAATCGAACCACACTTCACCGTCGACAGACTCATCAGAAAGGTTCTTGACATCCGACTTGACATCGTAACTGTCGTCCTCAACCATATCGTCCTCGCTGAACGCATCCTTGGAAATAGGTAGTTTGACGATGAAGACAGAGCCTTTGCCTACCTCGCTTTCCACTTCGATTTCTCCCTTGCAGAGTTTTACGAGATCCAATGTCAATGAAAGACCGATGCCATTTCCCTTAGAAGTACCACCGTAACCGGAATCTTCATAGAAGCGGTCGAAAATGCGTTTCCTTACTTTCTTGGAAATACCTTTTCCATTGTCTTCTACTTTTATGACAACAGTGTTGCGGTCCTCGGTCTCTATTGTAAGATTTACGAAACCGGTATCCTTATCATTATACTTTGCCGCATTGGAAAGCAGATTGTAAAGTATCTTTTCAAGCTTATCGGAATCATAGTATCCGTAAAGAGAATTGACAGACGTTGTGAACTGGAAATCTATGCCGCTGCGCTTCATGAGCGGTATGAACTCTTCCGTGCATGTACGCACAAAAGATATTATGTCGCCACGACACACTCGCAGACGCAGATTGCCGGTTTCGGCTTTTCTGAAATCAAGTATCTGCTGAAGCAGACGGAGCAGACGATTGACATTATAGGTCATCACGTCGTAAAGCTCAGCTCCGGACGAATACTGTGTCCGCAGCTCTTCTATTGAGGCCGATATAATTGTGAGAGGAGTCAGCAATTCGTGGGTAATATTTGTAAAGAACTGCATCTTTGCATGATTCAGCTTGTCCAAAGAGTCCTTCTCAACATTCTGATAATAGAGCGTGCGCTTAAGTTTATACTGACGGCGTGCATTCAGTACAAGCCATAGAACGATGCATGCAAATATCACAAAATAAGCCACATAGGCCCACGACGTTGCATACCATGGAGCGGCAACCACCACTGTCAGAACCTTTTCGCCGTCATTCCATACACCGTTCTCATTCGCAGCTTTCAACCGGAATTTATATGTGCCGTAAGGCAGATTGCTGTATGAAGCAAAATTACGCTCTCCTAGTGTATACTGCCAATCATTGTCGAAACCTTCGAGTTTATAAGCGTAACGAGCCTGACGAGTGGATGAATACATCAGCGAAGAAAACGATATGGTAAGCATCTTGCAATCATCAGGAACTGTGATTTTTTCGGCGCAGACAGGCAAAGAGGCACAATGCGACTTGATGTCTTCATAATTCATATCGTATATGCTCACATTGCCGAAGCTGAAGTCTGTAAAGAATACGGAAACCTTTGAACGGCTTGTGACAATAGACGATGGTGCAAAACGGCTTATACCGTTGAAGCCGCCGAAGAACATTTTGCCGTCGATATAGAAAGAAGAGTTTCGGTTGTACTCCATGTTTATCAGACCGTCGGCTTCTGAATAGATTTTCACGTCGCTCTCTTCAGTATTATCAGGATTGAAGCAGGCAAGTCCGCTTCCGGTGGAGAGCCAGAGATTGCCCATATCGTCTTCCTCGATACTGGTCACACGGTCTGACAGCAAAGAATTGTATATCTTCACAGGCTTGAAGCAATCATGAGCCCTGTCGTAAGTGAAAAGTCCGCAATTCTGTGTACCTACCCAGATCCGTTGCTGAGAGTCGACAAAAATGCACAAGATACCAGATGTCGGCATGGCATTGTTCCAATGGCCGTATGCCTTGCTCTTAATTTTCTTCGGATGCATGAAATCGCCGGACATCTTCACGATACCGTCTTCATCAGTAGCAATCCAAATATTACCCTCGCTGTCCTGGCTGATACAGTTTATTGTACTTATACTGTAGTCGTGTCCGTCGACATGCAGTGAGTTAAAGATATAACCGTTTCCATTGGTCTGCAGAATGCTCAGACCGGCTTTTGTTCCAATCCACACATTGCCGTCATGGTCTTCAAACAAAGAATAAACGCTGTTGTCTTTTATGAATGAACAGTTCCATGAGTTGAAGATTTTGGCTTCGTGGCCTTCTTCGTAAACGCAAACACCATCACCGAAAAGGCCTATCCACAGTTCGCCTGTAATTTTGCGCTTCATGAAGCAATTGACAGAAGACATGGTCTTTATGTTCTTGAATTCGGGCATGGAACTGAAATGCTGGAACGTCCGCGTATCGAGGTCCATACGCATGAATCCCTGCGACGTCAATCCCCACCAAAGCTGGTTGCGGTCATCAACATATATTGCATTTGCAGACGGAGTCAGAATGTTGTCGTTGGAATAATCAATAGTGAAATTCTCAAAGAAATGGTTATTGCGCTTGACCATTACCAGACCGCTGTTGGCTGTTCCGAGCCACATATTGCCGCTGGCATCACTGACAATGGAGTTGACTTCACGGCAAGGGAAATAAAAATCGGATTTATGGTTGACATGATAATTGTAGAATACAGAAAAATCGTCCTTGTCAAGAACACTCAATCCGCTTCGTGTACCAATCCATATATTGCCGGTATTCTCGTCCGTACCGATAGAATAGACCATATTGTCACCGAGACTTTGAGGATTATCCGGCTCGTGTACAAAAACCTTCCATGTACACCTGTTCATGTCGTAAGGATGCTGAAGAAGATATAATCCTCCATCCCAAGCTCCTACCCATATATTTCCTTTTACATCTTCATAAAGGACATGGGCAGAGTTGCGCCAGTTCATCTTGGGATAGGAAAAGAAACGTTTCTGAGAAGGTGAATAACGATAGAGACCGGCACTCCACGTACCAATCCAGATGCTGCCTTTGGAATCCTCCATCAATGATTTGATAGCCGTACCAGAAAGAACATTGCCTGTAACTTCACCAGAATAGAGTTTGAAAGACTTCTTGTCATAATCATATCTGCACAAACCGCTCTCAGTTCCAATCCAAACAGAACCATCACGGGAAACAAGCAGACATGATACTTTCTTATTGTATATACCTTCAAGATCCTTATGCCAGAAAGTCCATGTTTTCTTGTCAAGAACATTTATGCCGTTCTGAGTGCCGAACCATATCTGCTGATGGGTGTCTTCGACCATACATTGGATGTTGTTGCTGGTCAAAAGGTCCGGCGACCTTAAATCAGACTTGAACGTCCGAAATGAATATCCGTCATAGAATCCTATTCCATAACGTGTAGCCACCCACAAGAAGCCATCGCGGTCGCGATAGACGGAATGAACCTCATTGGCAGGAAGACCATTGTTTACGGAATAGCGTATCATGTCGTTCTTGCTGAGTCCCCAAGCGCCATCGGCACTTACGCTCAAAGAAAACATGAACACCATAATGAAGAGTTTCAATAGCGCATCAGCTGAAATTTTCCTAATGTTTTTCATCGGCATAAATTTATATGCAAATCTTGCAGCACTGCACCATCGCCCTAAAGCCAACAGCGCTGAAGCTGTGTTTGCAATTACAAAGTAAAGCAAAACAAAGCTTCAGCAGGATGAAAATATGACTAAAATAGTAGAAATTCTATTCAAAAAGCCCGATGCACAGCGGAACGCACAAACAACAGGCAAGAAAACTTAATCTTAGACAACCAGCATATAAAAGACATGGAATCACAAACAATGCCCTACAAAAGTATTTCCGCCAATACAGAATACAGCTTATGAATGGCTGTATCATACAACAAAAAATCGAGAATGAACTTACTTGTCGATCTGACTCTCCGTAAACGGGTCTGCACGGTGTCCCATAAGATTTATCTTTGAGAAATCCCTGTCAAAGGCTTCCATCTCCCAAGCAGAAAGACGCACATTGCCGGCACCTAAGAAATCATCAAGATGATATGCATTGGTTGTGCCAGGAATCGGAACAATCCACGGCTTACGCGAAAGCATCCAAACAAGAGCGAATTGAGCAGGAGTCACACCTTTACGTGCGGCCCATCTGCGAACAAGATCTACCAAAGGCATATTATGTTTCAGAGCCTCGGGAGTAAACTGAGGCAGATTCCATCGACGATCACCTTTTTTGAACCGGCTATTTTCGTCAATAACTCCCGTGAGAAAAGCACGTCCAAGAGGACAATATGGTACAAAGCCGATACCGAGTTCCTCCAACGTAGGGAAAATTTTCGTTTCAGGTTCACGCCACCATATTGCATATTCACTCTGTACGGCAGATAAAGGACAAACGGCATGAGCACGGCGAATGGAACGAGCGCTGGCTTCGGACAATCCCCAATTCAGGACTTTTCCTTCCTGCATCAATGTCTTTACCGTAGATGCAACGTCTTCCATCGGAACATTAGGATCTACACGGTGTTGATAAAGCAGATCTATATGGTCTGTGCGCAATCTTTTCAAAGATCCTTCGACGGCACGACGTATGTGGTCAGGCTGACTATTTAAAGATGTAGGCTTTCCTTCCTCTACACCAAATCCGAACTTTGTAGCAATCTTTACTTTATCGCGGAAGGGAGCAAGGGCCTCACCAACCCACTCTTCACTGGTATATGGGCCATAGACCTCTGCCGTATCGAAGAAAGTTACACCATTATCGTATGCACGGCGAATCAAGGCTATCATATCTCTTTTGTCATATTTGCCACCATAATATCCGACCATAGGAAGGCATCCGAGACCTATAGCCGAAACATCAATCTTTCCCAACTTGCGATGCTCCATTCCTTCCGAAGGAGTGTTTCCCGAAGTATTCAGGTCTTCCGTATGAGGCGACAACCTTTCAAAAGCTTTAGAAACTCCTGTCAACGTTCCCATTGCTGACAATGCAGCTAAAGAGGATGTTCTTAAAAATTCCCTTCTGTCCATATTCTATACTTTTTTAAACAAATGACATTCATTTATAAGACCTCTAAGTATTTCCATTTCATTGTCTTCCAAATGGATTGAAACTGGCTTGTCGACAGTATCGTCTACAGCATAACCTTCCTGTGAAAGAAATGCCAACAAAATCTGCATTGCAGTTTTGTTATAACGATCGGCTATAAAGCATACAAGCTCGTCTTTATATAAATCGGCTGGTATATCAAAGGAGCATTTCATATTTTAAATTTTTACGATGCAAAAATATCAGGCATAGGAATCATTGCTGTAACGATAAATGGGATTCTCGTAACATTATCACTGAATAGCCACAAATACGTATTGCATCAATTGCGAGCAAAATGTATTTTTGCATGAACCAAAATCTATCTGTGGACAATGAGCAAGATCATGAAAATTAAAAATGTCGGCGATTACAGCCGTTGGGTGGGACACGTTGATCGTCATCCGCTTGTAAGCGTGATAAATTATGCAGAGGTATCTCCTGTACGCCATTGCTTGAACAACTACTATGTCTACGGCATATTTTTTCACGATGAAGCCGACATTGATCTTTCATACGGATGCGGGAAATACGATTACAAGAAAGGAACTGTCATCTGTGTTGCACCAGGACAGATAGGAGGCAAGGAAGACAATGGAGAAAAAGTTGTTTTGACCGGATGGGCACTGCTGTTTCACCCAGACCTGCTGCACAACACTCCGCTGGAGAAAAAAATAAAAACATACTCGTTCTTCGATTACAGGGTAAATGAGGCATTGCACATGAGCGATGAAGAACATGACATCTTTGTTTCGCTTATGGAACAGATACGCAACGAGTTGGGCAAGAGGCACGATGAACTTCAAGATAGCATTATTGTTGGATACATTGAGTTGGTTCTCAATTTCTGCCAACGTTTCTACAACAGACAATTTTTGACACGAAAACTGGTCAATTCAGACATACTTATGAAATTCGACAATCTGCTGCGCAACTACTATGAACAAAAAAGCCAAATGAAAAGCGGACTACCGACAGTGCAATACTGCGCAGACAAACTGTGCATGTCGTCCAACTATTTCGGCGACCTGATAAAAAAGACGACAGGCGAGACAGCCAGTTTTTACATACGCCAGTTCATAACACAAATTGCAAAAAACAAACTGGCAGAAGGAAACAGTGTGGCTCAAGTTGCTTATGAACTTGGATTTGAATATCCACAACACCTGAGCAGGATGTTCAAAAAACAAACCGGCATGACTCCATCTGAATATTATGAAAGCTTTCGCAGAAAATAAACAACCTCAAAAGAACTGAAAAAGAATTCTTATATGTACATGTCGACAGATATGTTCTTCAAACAAAAGAATCAACAACACACATCAACCTTCTACGAATTACGATAAAAACAAATCTAAAAAATACCGTACATATAAAAAGTCAGCGGGACAAACACAATCCATATTTGTCCCGCTGTTATTCAATCATCTAAATTGTTTGAAGATTATTAATATTCATCCTCGTTGAAAAGGAAATCTTCTTTTGAAGGATAATCAGGCCATATTTCTTCTATTGATTCATATACGTCGCCTTCATCTTCTATCTCCTGCAGATTCTCAATAACCTCCATAGGAGCGCCTGAACGTGTGGCATAATCGATCAACTCATCTTTTGTTGCCGGCCATGGAGCATCCTCCAATTTAGAAGCCAATTCCAAAGTCCAATACATAAAATATTCTCCTATACTTTTAACGTTTTAAAATGACTTTTGCAAGTGGGCGCAAAAATAACATTTTTATTGATATCAGCAATTTCTTTTCCATATTATTTCTTGCTGACCGGCAAATACATTGAGTTTGCGTGCCAGAACAAAGAAATAATCTGACAATCTGTTTATATAAGCTGTAACATTATCATCCAAAACGACATTTTCAGCTTCTGCAAGACGATATATACATCTTTCTGCACGACGGCAGACTGTACGGCAAACATGTGCTGCAGCTGCACCTCGAGTACCTGAAGGAACGATGAAAAGGCGCAATGGAGGAAGTTCTGCATCGATGTGATCAATCATCTCCTCAAGGTCGTTTACCATTTCAGTCGTTACAATGCTGTGCGGACGTATAGACATATTCTTTGTATCAGTAGCCAAATAAGAACCGACAACAAAAAGCATCTGCTGTATGCGGTAAAGGAATCTTCTATCGTTCTGATCGTGGACGTATGTTATCAAAACGCCTACCTGCGCATTCAATTCATCGACTGTACCATAGGCTTCAAGCCTTACATGTGTCTTAGACACCCTCTGTCCGCCAACAAGAGCAGTTTCGCCGTTGTCACCAGTCTTCGTGTAAATGTTGCTCTTTTTTGCCATAATTAAAATCTTATTAAAGGGTTATGCCGCATGTGAAGCGACTGTGTTTTTTATAGTTTGAGTTTTCAAGCAAAATCTTTCAAAGAGTAAAATTCTGTTTACAGCGCCTTTTGTCGAAAAAGACAAGTCCTGCCGATCCTAAATCAAAGGTGACAGCAGTCCTATCATCATCCAGAATCTTATTCCATATAAGACGTCCTTCCTCGGAATCTATCTCTTCCAATATGAAAAGGCTGTCAGAGTTGACATTACCGACTGCATACTCGTATAATGTTTCATACTTTTCAGTAAGCGGAAAATCAAGTATGCCTATCTTACCTTGTGACTCTATTATTTGTCTGCAAAGTTCTACAACATCGCCTTCCATACACTTTACCGAAAAATCTTCAAGCAAACGCTTAGACATTTCAGAAAAAGAATGTGACACTGCATAACAGCGGGTTTCCTTATCAGGCAAAGACATGTAACATGCATTCAAAGCATCTCCAATGCCGGCTTGAAGCACGTAAGACGGTTTCAAGCGATTTACTATTCTGAAAAGCAGTTCATAGTGGCGTTTAAGGGAAGGCTTTACATCCAGTCCTAAAGATGCGGTCAGGTCTGCCATGTCGTCGAAAGCATAATATAAGGACTTCTCTTCCACAACATCCCTTACAAACTCGTAGGCCCAAGGAGATTGTACTCCAAACCCTCTACGGTGGCGCAATCTATTCGGCAATGTAAGAAGATATTTTATATTCATAAGATAGTCGGTATAAGCTTTTCATTTATCCATTCAGGTCGTCACAGCCCCATCCGATTCATGACTCAATGCATAATATCAGGATGGTTCATAAGACAAACTTAAACAAAAAAACTTACAAATCCTACATTTATACTATTTTTAAGCCTGCCCGAACATACGCTATCAACAATCTAAAAGAACGCAGGACGTGAAGAATAAGCTTCAGGTTCAGATACATTCTTATGAGAATAATCTATGCAAACTGTTTCAAACGCTGTGCCACTACATTCCAGTCAATAATAGACCATATAGCTCCGACATAATCAGCCCTTCGGTTTTGCCAATCAAGATAATAGGCGTGTTCCCATACGTCTATGCAAAGCAACGGCTTTTTTCCGTGACGCAATGGTGTATCTGCATTGAGATACTGACTTACGCACAATTTACCTTCGGAATCTACCTCAAGCCATGCCCATCCGCTTCCAAAAAGAGATGTTGCAACCTGGGTCATTTTCTGCTTAAGAATTTCAAGAGTTCCGAAATCGCGTTCAATCATTGCCTTAAGTTCCTTTGAAGGAGCCGTTTCGGGCGCATCAGACGGTTGAAACTGCAAAAAATACATCATGTGGTTAAAAGCCTGTCCGGCATTATTGAAGACCGGTCCATCAGGCACAACTTTTATCATTTCTGCAAGCGACATATCTTCCCATTCTGTGCCTGCGATCTTAGCATTCAGATTATCAACATACGCCTGATAATGCTTTCCATAATGGTAACTGATTGTTTCAGTAGATATTATAGGCTCCAAAGCATTGTGTGCATAAGGAAGCGGAGCGACCATTATAAGTTCACGTGTATCCATATTGCCGAATTATTTTAGCAGTAAACATTGCATTATTTGCATTCAATACAAATAAACAGCTATAAATGTTCAAACTAAAATATTTTTTTCGCCAAAAAGACAAATATGCAGCAATTCAATGATTCGGCATCAGCATATAAGCAATCATTTCAAAAGTCTGCTACTTTCCCGCAATCTTTCTCTTAAGCGTGGTGAACCTATCATAAATCATTTTTTTCCAGCTTCTGACAGGAATACCGTTATAAAATTTTATCAGATTCTGATATTCCGTTTCATCATTTATTCTGAACTCGTTTTTCATCAACCATTGAAACATGTAGTACAAGCCACGTTTCTTTTCATAAGGAAGATGCCAAACTGCCAGATTTACATCTTCAGGAACGACAGATCTGAATCCTGGGTTTGTCCACATACGTTTGACAACCTTATTCGCATCAGCATTTCGTATACCCAAGAATTCAGCAAGCATACTCAAGACATGTGCTTCCTCGCACAACTTCGGTTTATCATCACCGACCTGTTCTATGTTGTGCTTCCACAACGGAGGGAAGGCACTGTTCACAGCCTCAACCTTGTCTTTTCGCAAAGCAAAAAACTCTCCACCATAATAGTACAAAGGCTGTTCAGGAGTCTTACCGTACATATCAGCATATATCTGAGCCATCTTTGCAAGAGTAGTTCCGTTTATAAGCTGATCTTGTTTACGGTGCAGTTCATACAATGCACTTCCTTTTGTTCGGACGCCATCAAAGAATGACTTCAGTGAAGAACGGCATATACAGTCGGCATCGCATACAAGAAGGCAATCATCGTCGTACATGGCTGTTTCCATATATTTGAGTATATCATAAATATAGAACTGGTTCTGCCATGCATCATGCCATCCTTTTGGAGGGCGACAGGTATATGGAAGTTGCACGACCCTCACATCAAGCACCTTGAACGCATCATGCAAATATGGAGGCAATTCAGCTGCATCAATATTAGTAAAGAACATCAACACAGCATCAGGGTTGAAATGCCTGAACGTTGCAAAAAAAGGTACCTGTATTTGCATATATATGGAATGAAGCAAAGGAGAATCTCCCCTTCCGCCACCTTGAGGATAGAAACTTGCTTCATCCTTATTCTCTTTATAAAACCATGTTGCTATATAATTATTGCCACCTTTCATCATTTCAGCTTTTTACATTATTATCATTTATCCCTGTACTTGAAGTGCCGTTCATCCTTTCTTTTTTAATATAATCAAGGAAAGCTTCAATATCGGCCACCAAACGCCTATAAGGTTCCGAAGATTTGAATCCCGTATTACGTCTTATCATAGACTCCACTGTACATTGGCTATGCTGATAGCTAGCCAGTTCATTGTCCATTTGCTGAGCATGTTCTGCCAGCATCTTGATTTCCTTCTCGCGCTCTCTTCTAAGCTGTGTACAAACTGACTCCATGACAGGCATTACAACATTATCCATAAGATGATGTCCCTGTATATAGAGATATGTATTGTCCGGTCTTACGCCCAAAGTTTCAAGTTCAGCCTTAAGCGGTTTCAATTCTCCTTTGGCCTGAGGATAATGGCGCTGCATCCAAGCCATCTTATGATTGACTGACTGTCTGACAGCTTCGAGTGCACGTTCCGGATGATAAGTATTTATATGATGTATCGTGATGAAATTACAAAAACTCATAAGAGGAAATTCCTTATTCTTACCTTTTCTGTAAAGCCATACAGTCCATACAAACAAATCATATATTATTTCAGAATAAAGACGCAAGTAACCTTCAAAGTCGAATATGTCCCGATCATTAAGCGTCGACATGACGCATACATTATGCAACGTAGGTGCGTAGCACTGGTAATTCTCTATGGAATAAACATAGGTATGGAAAACATACGGACTCTCCAGCATAAATCTGGACATCGGAGAAGCACCTTGCAAGAGATAATCGTAGTCGGCATCAACGCATGCTATCATATTTGCACCGAGATTCTCACCCAACCTGTTCATAAGTGCAGTTTTCTTGCCTCTTGACAGATTACTCCTCGAAGGAAGCATTATTTCAAAACAGACATGTTCATCCTCGTATGCAGAAAGTACGTCTCGCCAAAAAGAAATATCATCATAGCTTTCCACATAAGCAATCACCTTATGCCGGTTTTGTCTTGATTTCAGCCGATTGGCGGCTCCAAGATACATTGAAGTCAGATTGTCGGTAAGTCGTCGTGCCATAGTATCAGCAATTTAAACTGTTTCAACATCATTTCGATGCGATTCAGCATACATCAAAAATAGAATCTCTCGTAAGGATTTCAATCTCAGAAAACCATTACAAGGTCATATCTGTAACCTCCGTAACAGCATCTATCCATCCATTCATCACTAAAGCAGGAGAATGAGTAGACAGTATTATCTGAGTGTTCGGGTTCAGGCTCCTTATAAGACTTATGAGTCTCTGCTGCCATTCAACATGCAGACTTATCTCCGGCTCATCCATGAGCAAAGCATAATGCTCGCCGTTTTCCACCAATACAGTCAACAGGATTACCAACATCTGCTTCTCACCAGAAGACAACTGATAAGGAGTCAGATGCACATCGCCTTGAATGAACAGAATCTCATTGCTTCTTCGGTCTATTTTCTTACCGGTCTCGCTGAAAAGCTCATCCATTGTATTTTGGAATTTTGTTTTCGGCAAAGAAACGTGCTGAGCTTTTATCTGATCTTCAGGTACACCGCTGGACAATAATTCAATAATCTGATTGCCTATATTCACCTGATAATCAAGATAGCGTCTCTGCAGTTTGTAGATTTGCCAGTCGAGTTCCGTTTTTACTCGCGAATCAGACAGTTTTTCCATCAGATCGCTATGGATAAGAGGTCGATCGAAGCTTCTTATGACATCATACTTCATGTATGTAGCATCAGAAGGATACAACGTAATCTTAACACCATCTGGAGCGCGATTCGCTACAAGTTCGCCACAGTCCATGTTGCTCAATTCACGAGCAGAATGATTAATTATGGTGCTCTTTCCAACACCGTTTATTCCGCTGAGAATATTGACATCCGGACGGAGGTGCCATGCAATATGCCGCCCGCCTTTCCACAACGCCTTAATCTCTATACTTTCTATATATTCTGCACGCTTTCCCATTTCCTGCGATTTTTAGATGGTTAACACAACAAAGATAAGAAAAAATCAGATATACGATGCTTTGTCCACAATTCAAAACATACGCTGTACTCCCTTATTAACAAAACAAATACAAAAACAGAAAGTTTCACAACAGCCCGCGTTTGTTACGCAAGCATGTCATGAAACTTTCCGTCAAATCAAATTAAGTTTTATGCTTATATTTTTCAAGCTTCAAGAATAGTACATCCTTCGCAAGGCTTCATCTGCTTGAAAAAATCATTGCCCTTATCGTCAACAAGGATGAATGCAGGGAAGTCCTCAACCTCAATCTGCCAGATAGCCTCCATACCCAATTCTGGATATTCAACGCACTTGATGCTCTTGATGTTGTTCTGAGCCAAGATTGCAGCAGGACCACCGATAGAACCAAGGTAGAATCCTCCGTGCTTCTTGCAGGCGTCAGTTACCTGCTGTGTACGGTTACCCTTTGCAAGCATAATCATTGAACCACCGTGTTCCTGGAAAAGATCCACGTAAGGGTCCATACGGTTTGCAGTCGTAGGTCCCATACTTCCGCATGCCATGCCGGCAGGAGTCTTGGCTGGACCAGCATAGTATATAGGGTGATTCTTGATGTAATCAGGGAGATCTTCACCACGGTCAAGACGTTCCTTAAGCTTAGCATGTGCAATATCGCGTCCTACAATGATTGTACCGTTGAGAGAAAGACGCGTTGCAACAGGATACTGACTCAACTGCTTGCATACTTCGCTCATAGGTCTGTTGAGGTCTACGCGAACAACTTCACCCTCACCGGCCTGTCTCAATTCTTCAGGAATCAATTCGCCTGGATTATCATCCATCTTCTCAATCCAGATACCGTCCTTGTTGATCTTACACTTGATATTGCGGTCAGCAGAACAGCTAACACCAAGACCAACCGGACAACTTGCACCGTGACGAGGCAGACGAATAATGCGTACATCGTGAGCCATATACTTTCCGCCGAACTGAGCACCAAGACCGATTTTGTAAGCCTCTTTCAATATTTCCTTCTCGAGTTCAACATCGCGAAATGCACGTCCGGTCTCATCACCTGTAGTAGGAAGATTATCATAATAGTGAGTAGAAGCAAGCTTGACAGTAAGCAGGTTCTTTTCTGCAGAAGTACCACCGATTACAAAAGCGATATGGTAAGGAGGGCATGCAGCTGTACCCAAGCTCTTCATCTTCTCAATCATGAAAGGAATGAGCTTCTCGCGGTTAAGCAACGCCTTTGTCTCCTGATACAAATAAGTTTTGTTGGCAGAACCACCACCCTTTGTAACGCAAAGGAATTTGTATTCCATACCCTCTGTAGCCTCGATGTCAATCTGTGCTGGCAGGTTGCACTTTGTATTGACCTCTTCAAACATTGAAAGAGGAGCATTCTGACTGTAACGGAGATTCTCTTCAGTATAAGTTTTGTATACACCCTTTGCAAGAGCTTCCTCATCGCAGAATCCAGTCCACACCTGCTGACCCTTTTCGCCATGTATGATTGCAGTACCTGTATCCTGGCACAAAGGCAATTTTCCTTTTGCAGAAACCTCTGCATTGCGGAGGAAAGTGAGAGCTACATACTTGTCGTTGTCGCTTGCTTCCGGATCGCGAAGAATCTTTGCCACCTGAAGGTTGTGCGAACGGCGCAACAGGAATGAAACGTCACGGAATGCGGCGTTGGCCATTGCTGTCAATCCTTCTGGAGCCACCTTCAGAATAGGTTTTCCTTCAAACTCGCTTACAGAAACGTAATCTTTAGTAAGCAGATAATACTCCGTATCGTCCTTCTGTATCTGGAACATCGGAGCGTACTTGAATTCTGGTGCTTGAGCCATAATTATTAATATTTATTTCGTATTGTAAATCAGCAAAATGCTTGACGCCCGGCGACAGTCAAGACAACCATCACCTGACATCAAGCAAAGTTATAAAGAAAATACCAAATTATCAACTTCCGAAAAAATCAATAGCCGAAAATTTCTTCGGTCGAAACGCGCTTCACCGGGGCAATCTTGCGCAGTGCATCCATATCAAGCTCATTTTCGTCGCCGAGAATCATGTATTTGAACGTGCTTCCCTTGACAAATTCTTTCTGGAATCTGCACACATCGTCGAGCGTCATAATCTTCACCTTGTTGTAGACATCCTTGTACATATCGTGGTCGATTCCATATTCCCTCATTGTAAGATAATAGTCGAGCACTCTTCCGTTGACAAAACGTCTAGTTGCCAGACGCTTGAGCAAAGCATCCTTTGCGAGACCGAACGCAGGCTCAGAAACAGGCATATCATTAATGATGCTGTTGAACGTGTTCACACAATCCATGAGCTTGTCATTCTGAGAAATAATCATTGCGTTGTATACAAAAGGCTGCATCTTGCTGCGTCCGTCGCTGTAACTTGCTCCGGCCGAATAAGCCAAACCTCTCGATTCACGCATTTCCTGGAACACGATAGAATTCATGCCACCTCCGAAATACTCATTATACATAGTTACGATAGGCAGATATTCAGGATCATACTTCACGCCCTTGTTGGAGAACATCATCAGATATATGTTCTTTGCCTTATATGGAGCGATATAGATTTCACTGCTGTCGGTACGCAGAGGCATGTATTCGCGGTCAGCCTCAGGAGCTACAGGTTTCTTTGCCATCTTGTGCTTGCCGGCAATGATACGTTCAGCATCGCCAGCCTTCTCCGGGCCATAATATGTTATTGTCTGCGAACAGTTCCACAGATTACGCAGGCTTTCGAGTAATGTCTTTGTATCCGTAGATTTCAATTCAGTCTCTGAAAGAATATTTGTAGACTCGTTTACAGAACCATACTTACCCCACATAACCAATTGTCTGAAATTGGTTTCCTGATTGAGTTTATTGTCTGCACGCATCTTCAACACGTTGGCAACATAATCCTCATAAGCCTTATCGTCAGGTTCTGCCTTGAGTACAGCCTCTTCGCACAAAGCCAAAGCCTTCTCCATATTCTCGGCAAGACCGCTCACGCTTACGTATGTCTTATCCTCAAGAACATTGATGTTCATCGTACATGCCAGTTTGTAGAATTCCGTCTGAAGTTCTTCTGCAGACATCTTCGACGTGCCAAGATAATCTAACAACTCAGAAGCAAAAGGAAGAGTCTTGTCAGTCTTGCTTCCACGATCAAAGATATAGCATACGCTGAACAAACCGTTTACATCATTATGCTTGTACAGCATTTCGGTTCCGTTCTTAAATTTACGATGTTCTATCTCCTTATTGAAATCCACAAACACGGGCTCAATAGGTTCAACCTTTGAGTTTCTGACCTCAGCAACGAAGTCGCTTGTCTTGTCGCGATTCATTTCGATAGGAGAAATTTCCGGTTTCTCCATCTTCTTTTCGTTTGGATCTACACCCTTGTATTTGTATATGCATGCATATCCGTCTGTAAGGTATTCCTTGGCAAAGGCCATCACATCCCTCTTTGTAATGCGGCTGATTCGGTCAAGTCCCTCAACGGCATCCTTCCAGTCTTGTCCGTTAACGAAAGCATTCACAAACATGTCTGCTCGCGCGTTGTTGCTCTCAAGCTGCTTCATTCTCTCGAGCTTCATATTGTTTATGATAGCCTGAAGAAGCGACTCGTCAAAATCTCCAGCCTCAACCTTGGCCACGCACTCTCTCATTATTGTGCGCAGTTCATCAAGCGTCTGTCCTTCCTTCGGCATAGCTATAGCTATAAGCATCGAATAATCGCTCAACTGATAATCGAACACGCCTGAATCCAGAAGTCTCTGCTTCTGATTGAGGTCAAGATCAAATATTCCGGCCTTGCCGTTCCAAAGAATCTTTGAAATTATCTTAAGGTAGTCACTGTCTTTTCCGCCCATACCAGGGAAACTCCATCCCATCAGCACAGACTCGGCCTCCGGACCATATACGGTTTTCACAACAGGTGCAGTCAAAGGCTTTTCCTTTTCAAACTTCAGCACCGGCAACTGCGGATTAGGCTTCCAGTTTCCGAAATACTTGTCGATTATGCCGACAACAGTATCATAGTCGAAATCACCGCTCATGCATATTGCCACATTATTAGGCACATACCACTGCTTGTAGTAGTTCTTGATATTCGTAATCGACGGGTTCTTCAACTGTTCCTGAGTACCAAGCACAGACTGAGTGCCATAAGGATGATGAGGGAAAAGCGCAGCCATCAGACTGTCGACAGACTTGCCGTTATCATCGGTCAGAGAAATGTTCTTCTCCTCATACACAGCCTCAAGTTCTGTATGGAATCCACGTATGACACAGTTGCTGAAACGCTCTGCCTCAATCTTTGCCCAGTTCTCCACCTCGTTCGACGGAATATTTTCCATATAGCATGTGACGTCCTGCGAAGTGTAAGCATTTGTACCCGTAGCACCTATTGCCGCCATAAGCTTGTCATATTCATTAGCTATGGCATATTTTGAAGCCTCATAAGACAAGCTGTCGATTTTGTTGTACATCAACTTGCGCTGCAGCGTATCCGACATGCATCTGTAACGTTCGAAACACATTTCTATCGAATCCAGCAAAGGCTTTTCAGCCTCATAGTTCATTGTTCCGAACTTTGTTGTACCCTTGAACATAAGGTGTTCAAAATAGTGTGCAAGACCGGTCGTCTCCTTAGGATCGTTCTTTCCACCGACTCTCACCGCAACGTATGTCTGTATACGCGGTTCGTCACGATTTACAGTCAGATAAATCTTCAGTCCGTTGTCCAACGTGTATATCCGCGCTTTCAGCGGATCTCCTTCCACACTCTCATACCTGTATTTCTCTTGAGCATCGGCCGCAACGACAGACAATGCAAAAAAGAGACATGACAGGAAAAATCCAAATTTTCTCATTTCAGCATTAAAATTAAAAAACTCTTATATAATCAGTACTATTTTACGTTATCCAGAAAATCCCGAAGCATCGTTTCGTCGACATCGCCCATTGCATATTCCTTTTCAGCATCGCTCCTTATCATGTTGAGCCACCAGGAATAAGCCTCATCGGCCTCTTTCCGCCATTTATCTTCATCGTAGAACATATTGCCCTCACTTCTCTGGATGAGAGAACGTGCATATCCGGCAGCATAACTGTCGTAATCCTGATGAATCTGTTGAAGATTATGTATCAGTTCCTCCGTATTTACGACCACACCGTATTCCACATCACTCAACAGTCGTTCAATTTCACGCTTGGGAGCCAGCATTCCTGCAACATCAAGCCACTGGTCCGATCCTCCGGCATCAGCACATGCAAGTCCTGTGGAATGCATCACACTGTGCACAAAAAGTTTCACTGCCAGGTCGTAATATTTCATGCCTCTCAACAGAGCCGAGCGCTTTATGAAGCACTTGCCGTATGTATATTCCTCACACTGTTCCCCCTGCTCTGCAACAAGGCGGCGAAGCAAATCCTTTCCTTCAGCCACATACTGCATTACATAAGGATTCGGGAATGCACAGTTCACCATATCACGCATAGCCGAAGCCGGACGCTTGTCTCTCTTAGGCCATTTGCCTACATCACGCCATGTACCTACAGTCGACAGATTTATACCCGGAACTATATATGTTTTCGTTCCATTGCCTATGACATACGAGAAAGGCAGTGAACGCACATCCGGATGCTCGCTCACCTTACCCATCACCATGGAAAATGCTCCAATAGTTGCCGGCCATATTATATGGCATCCCGATGCAGTCTTCGAACCTCTGTCAAGAACGCCCCAATGAACAGGCCCCATCTTATAGGCATGATTGCTCTGATTGGTTGCAGAACCAGCATTATAGAACGAGAACATGCCACCTATAAGAAGCGATGATTTGTGATGAGAAGTTGAGAACGGACCGCAGAACGAAGCACACGCCTCACCATTGTCCATATATGAATTTGCAAAAAACAGAGAACTCTCCGCAGAGAATCCGCGTCCGATGTGCACAGTTTCACCAATAAAGCAATTATCTATCTTGGCACCGTCGACAACAGAAGCCCCGCATGCTACAACCGAATTTTCCATTATGACATCAGTTCCGATATACGACGGAGCATCATCACTGCTCTGTATTGTCGACATGCTCAGACGACTTGCTCCGTGCACCTCACACGAATCGCCTATACAAACATTGCTTATCTCGCCGCTCATCAGGATACGCACATCGTTGCCTATCTCACCGCGACGCCCGCTTCCTGCCTCATTGACCTCGCGCATAACCAGCCTTCTTACGTTGGCATCATGAATCATGAGCCATGCAAGCTGAGCCGTCAACCTGTCAAATATTACAACGTTGCCATCGCCTCCCTCATTGAGAACAGAAACAATGTTGCCTATACCGAAATTAAGCGAGCCGGTTGCAGATATTATGCCTGCATTGCAAATGCAGCATCTGTCGCCTATATTATAATCAGATATATATCCCGAAACATTTTCTATAAGACAGCCGTCACCGACCGTAACATTGTGCAGCGTGACGTTCGACAATCCGGAACTCCTGACGAATCCCTCCTCCATCTCTATATGACCGGTCAGAGAACCAATTTCCACAGTTCCAAAGAAACGTACATTGCTTACACGGTCTGGAACAAAATCGTCTGCCACAAACACCGACAGCCAGTCTTCAGCCTGGCATCCGCGTTCCTGGAGTTCAGAAATCTCATAGTCTGTCAACTGTCTCATATTGCCGTATTGTTTTATAATGAAAAATTGTTTCTGAAAGAACACCTACTGTCTAACCTAGTCATGCTCACTCAGCATTTCCTTCCTCATCATAATTTTGGAAAAGGAAATCATTGTAAGGATATTTCTGCACATGCAGTTCGCGCACCTTGCGATAAAGCAATTTCTTCAGTTCAGGAACATTGGTCTGTTCCTTTGCCGAAATGAAGAAACAGTCATCGCCCAGTCTGGCCATCCATGTTTTCATCAGCTCGTCCAGCGAAATGTTCTCACGGGTTTTCGGAGTCAGATCGTCAGCATCCTTTTCCACCCACGAATAAGCATCAATCTTATTGAAAACCATCATATAAGGTTTGTCGCCGGCTCCAAGATCAGCAAGCGTCTTGTCAACCACTTTTATCTGCTCTTCAAAGTCAGGATGCGACATATCCACCACATGCACAAGCATATCGGCCTCACGCACCTCGTCGAGAGTGCTCTTGAATGAATCCACAAGATCTGTAGGAAGTTTTCTGATGAAACCAACCGTGTCGCTCAGCAGGAAAGGCAAGTTGTCGATTATGACCTTTCTCACAGTTGTATCGAGAGTAGCAAACAGTTTGTTCTCTGCAAAAACCTCGCTCTTTGCAAGCAGATTCATCAACGTCGATTTTCCGACATTCGTATAACCTACCAAAGCGACACGCACCAGTTTACCCCGGTTTTTCCGTTGAATGACCTTTTGTTTGTCGATCTTGGTTAGTTCATTTTTCAAACGGCTGATTTTATCCCGGATGACCCGGCGGTCGGTCTCGATTTCCGTTTCTCCCGGTCCTCTTAATCCGATACCTCCTTTTTGTCGCTCCAGATGTGTCCACATTCCGGTCAGACGCGGAAGTAAATACTGGTATTGAGCCAGTTCCACCTGGGTTTTGGCATGTGCCGTACGTGCCCGGCTGGCAAAAATGTCCAGAATCAGGTTCGTCCGGTCCAGCACTTTGATTCCCGGAAAGACAGATTCTATATTTCGTAACTGTGTCGGGCTCAATTCATCGTCGAAAATAACCATATCTACCGGGTTTTCTTCGGTGTAAGCTTTGATTTCTTCCAGTTTCCCTTTACCA